>ERZ651768.721-NODE-721-length-24658-cov-9.157113_pt1 | contig 24658 bp, 12 predicted proteins | sample MGYA00514754_ERZ651768 | MGnify/ENA metagenome assembly ERZ651768
CAGCAAGTTTATCTGACTGTTACTAACGTATTAGGTGAAATCATTGAAACGCTCCTCCATTATTCTAGCAATACCGGGAGCGATAACGCTGGCGGTGATGTTCTAAACCAACGGTTAAGTTTCAGTGTTGAAACAGATGTAGATGAAATTTATTTCAAATGGGTAATGGCTGATGCTGGAAATAATTGGTATTGGGCAATAGATAATGTGACGATCCAATCTCAAACGCCACCTATCGGAGATTTGAATTATGATGGGGATTATAATATTTTTGATTTACTCACCCTTATAGAAATACTTGTTGGCGTTTTAAGCCCAGACATTGTGTTAAATCATATCAGTGATATTAATCAGGATGGTGATACCAACTTTTCAGATATGATCCTGTTTTTAACTTATATTATGTTTCATTAAAACAAAAGATTCCACCGCTCAGCCACGGGTAGATGGGGCTTGATCTGGAAAAAATAGGATTTCCATTTATTCCATTTAATTGATCAAAGATATTATAAATACCAAAATTACTACCAGCCCTATGAATAATAAAAAAATTGCTTTTAATGCATCGGAACCAAATCTAGAATCAACAGATGATACTATAAAGGATTCCAATACATCCTCGGTATTTTCCATTCGAAGAATATTCATAATTCGATCATTGTCTTCCATATCATATCCCAGAACTTCAAAAAAATACGTCTCATTTTCGTTAAAGACTTTTTGATTTAATAATGCTAATGTGGTAATGCCAGCCTTCATCAATTGTTCAGGCAATTTAGGGTATTGATCTCCAAAAATATCTTCTAGTGATTTATTAGCCATTTAAACGTTTCTGAATCATTGATGCAAAAAATACTATTTTAGTAAAACCATCTTCTTCATTTGCCTGATCTGCCCTGCTTCAATCATATATAAGTATAGCCCTGCTGATAGGGGTTCACCGGCATCATTGGTAGCGTTCCACTGCACTGTTTTGTACCCGGCAGATTGCCGACTGCTGACCAGTGTGCTGACTTTTCTGCCAACCATATCATAGATAGAAATATTGACCAGTGCATCTTTCGCTAGGTCATATCGGATATTTGTCACTGGATTGAAGGGATTAGGATATGACTGGTAAATTTTAAAGTTATCTGTTAGGAACTCATTTATATTATAACTGATATCTGTAGAACTGGAATCAATAACAGAAAACAAATAGACGCCAGCCTGTGAATAATAGCCATCTTGAAAAATCCGAATTTCGTAATCACCTTGCTGAAGACCGGAAAATATCTGAGTCCCGGAAGTAACTGCTCCTGTATAATACCACTCTAAATATTCAGTGGCAGGAGCCGCAAAATTAAATACAGATATCCATTGATAATCGTCGATTCCAGGTGCATTTTCAAATTCCACTGTAAAATCCTCATTTTCATAAACTTCTCCTATAATATGAATATGTGCATAAATATCTAGTGGGTCCAGATTTTCACCACCAAGAATGTTTACCTCAAATTGACCTACCACTGCCGCATGATCAGAAGGCCAATCATTATCCAAATGATTTGGATAAAGATTTACTTCTCCATTTCCTGTTGAAACATCGCAGGAGAGGTTGGTTATATTCTGTCCCTTATAAAATATAAGGTCAATCCTATCCTGGGGTTCAGGTAGATTATTATCTGAATTTATCTCATAAATAGGAGACCATGTGTTCCCGGGATCCATGCCCGGATCTAAATGGATTTCCCGGAATGCATCTATCATTCCAATGTCCGTCAGCACCTGTGTAACCGGCCACTGATAGGTGGATCCGCAATGATCAGATGCAGTGGCTGCAGTATAATCCTGATGGGACGGTGTATTAAAATCACCCCCAACAAATATTGGGATACTGTCCGCATTAGCAATGTGTTGTGTCATTGTTGAAACCAGGCTATTAATCTGGGGAAGCCTGCCCGATAAGCTGTCTATAAGTACCAGTTCCGTTGAATCTGTAACACCTGCAAAGCATATTTCGTAGGGGCCATAAGGATAGGGACCCAAATGAATGGACCAGACTATAATATCTTTGACCGGATTTGAACTCATTTGGATTCTTGCTCCTATAAAACTATTGGAAGATTGATCCTGAAAAATTTCAGTTATGGGATATGGACTGATAATGGCTGTAGAAGCTGAAGAATTATAGACGTACCAATCCAAATATTCAGCGATGGAAAGAGCAATTCCATAAGCTTCTTGGAGTAGGACAACATCTGGGTCTGCTGATTGGATCTCATTGAAAACTTTTTGTACACCATCATTTACACCGGCACCATTTACCCAAATATTAAATGTCATTATTTTCAAGCTGTCTGTTTGACCCTTGAGTTGCGTTATGGAACAGACAGCTATAAATAATATCAGGATACCAGGAAGTTTATTAATATCCATAAACATTTGATCAAATCCATTCTCTTTACTATTAATGCTTTTAGGTTTCCTTATTTATCTTTTCTTGGCAATCTTGATAAATCACATCAAAATCTACCCATCATCCCCAGCTAATATTTCTTTCCGTCTTCATTAGGTTTAAAAAAATCAGGTATTTCATTTATTGATGACAGTGGTAATTCTTTTCTAGACAAAATTACCGAATTCTCAGTCTTCCATTCAAATACCTCTAAGATTATATTTTCTGTAAATGATTTCATAATGATGAGCGTGCAATCACTCATGCATGAACTTCAAATGTAAAGGAAACTTTGTTTTGACCCCAAGACAGGTTCATTAAAAAAAGTTGCGTGAGTGAGCGTTTCATATCTGCGAAATGGGGGTGAATTTCTGAAAGACAAAAAGAAAGGATCTTGAAGCTTTCAAAAAAAGAATAATATTTTTTAATATATTCGTCGCACCCCTGCAATCGTCGATATTTGCAGATATTGGCCAAAACCATTTTTCTGTTTATCGTATTAAATGGAACTGTTATTTTAAAAGTCATTAATATAGGACAAAATATGCATAACCAGATATTTTATATAATTACTTTATTTATTCTATCATTAGAAATTGTAACTGCATCTGATAATGCCATTCAGTTTTTGGATAGTAAAAGTGATGAATATGCAGCCATGTCTAACACCATATGGACATTAGCAGAATTAGGATATCAGGAAGAAAAAACAAGTAAGTTAATGCAATCCCACCTCAAAGAAGAAAGTTTTTCCATTAATGCTGGGGTTGCAGAAATACCTACTGCTTTTATCGCAAGTTATGGATCGGGTAAGCCAATAATAGCTATTCTCGCTGAAATGGATGCTCTGCCTGGTCTCTCACAGGTTGCGACACCTGAACGTAAGATTCTAAAAGAAGAAATGCCGGGTCATGCTTGTGGACATAATTTATTTGGAACTGGTTCTATTGCAGCTTCTGTAGCAGTGAAAAACTGGCTTAAGGAAACTGGAACGGCTGGAACAATTCGTTTATATGGTACGCCAGCTGAAGAAGGAGGATCGGGTAAAGTCTATATGGTACGCGCAGGACTTTTTCGTGATGTTGATATTGTAATGCATTGGCATCCATCTGATAAAAATGACGCTAGCCCCTCTTCATCTCTTGCAAATAAATCCGCTAAATTTAGATTTTTTGGTATTGCAGCTCATGCTGCCGCAGCGCCAGAAAAGGGCCGATCCGCCCTTGATGGAGTAGAAAGCATGAATTTTATGATCAATCTAATGCGAGAACATTTGCCAGAAACTGCGAGGATTCATTATATAATAACAAATGGTGGCGATGCACCAAATATTGTTCCTAGAAATGCTGAAGTTTACTATTACGTAAGACACCCTGATGTAGATGAATTGGAAAGAATCTGGGCACGGGTAGTGAAAGTAGCAGAAGCAGCAGCCATTGCCACTGAAACGACACTTGAATATGAAATAATGCATGGGAATCGTCCGTTGCTTCCTAATCTACCTCTCGCCAATTTAGTTCTAGAAAAATTGAATCAGGTTGGCGGTGTTTATTACAATGAAGAAGAGACAGTTTTTGCAAAATCTTTACGGGCTACTATTGATCATCCAAATCAAGATTTAGGAAGTGAAAAAAATATTCAACCTTTTGAAGAAAAAGTAAGACGTGGTTCTACAGATGTTGGTGGTGTTTCGTGGGTTGTGCCAACAGTGGGATTTAGGACTGCGACATGGGTACCGGGTACTCCAGCTCATTCATGGCAAGCAGTCGCATGCGGAGGAATGAGTATTGGACATAAAGGGATGATGAATGCAGCAAAAACGCTTGCTTTGAGCTGCATCCATGTGTTCCAAAATCCTGCAATTGTAGAAGAAGCTTGGGAAACAATTCACAAGCAACGGGGTCCAACATTCGAATATCATCCCCTTTTGGGAGATCGTGATCCACCGCTTAACTACAGAAATTGAATTAACGTTACTGAAGTATAAGTCTTATAAGTTTGTACTAAATAAGATACTGACAATAGAAAAGTTCTAGAAGTTTTCTTTGGTTGTTATTTTATTATTTCTTATTTCATTTTCATTTACACAGGTTTGAATGGGTGATTGGAAAGTTATTACATCTCCATTAGGTATGCGTGATGTGGTGGTTTTTGACGATGGAGGATGGAAATAAAAAATTACATTTCGTATAGTAATTTATTACTCTACGTATAATAATCTATTTATATTCCCAGCGTGATGAAAAGACTTTAACTTGCAGCCTTTATTATAAAGAAACTTTATTTACAGGGAGTAGTCAAATGAAAATGAGATACTATTATTTTATTACTGTGTTTGTTTTCGCCGGTTTCGTTTTTGCCCAGTCCACAATTGAGGGTACTGTTTCAGATGAATCTGGGAATCCGTTAAGTGGTGCAAATGTTACTATTGATGGGACATCCCACGGTGGTGCATCCGGTGTGGATGGAGATTATGTGCTTAACGTTCCGTCGGGAACGGTTGAAGGGAATACCGTTACAGTTACGGCTAGTTATATCGGCTATGAAAGTGTTTCCGCATCAGTTGATGTACCCGTAGGCGGTTCGGTCAACCAAAATTTTTCCCTAGGTGTTGACGCTATCGGTATGAAGGCTGTTAGTGTAACAGCCTTGGGCTTTACGGCCAATCGCGATGAACAGGGATCCTCTAGCGTTTCTGTGGCAGGGGCAGATATGACTCGTTCCGGTGAATCGTTAATGGGTAATTCTCTGGCAGCGAAAGCATCCAATGTGATTGTCAATGCAGTGGCCGGTGACCCAGGCGCATCCTCCACAATAAAAATCCGTGGTGCTAACACTATTTCCGGGACATTTCAGCCCCTAATTGTTGTTGATGGGATGCCCATGAACAATTCTACAATATATGGCGGCGGTAATAATATTTCTGGCGGTAACGATGCAGGTACTGTACAGCAATCCCGGTTAAATGACCTGAATGCGAATGATATTGAATCTGTCGAAGTTCTTAAAGGTGCTTCTGCAGCAGCTTTATGGGGTTCAAGAGCCGCCAATGGCGTGATTATGATTACAACCAAGGATGGTCAAGCTGGAAAAATGAAAATGAATTATAAAAGAACCATGTCATTTGATGAAATTCATGAACGTATACCAATGCAAACTGTTTGGGGGCAGGGTCGAGATGGGAATTACGATAATTCGAAGGCTGAGTCCTGGGGCGATTATATTCCCGATCGTGCTGGCGGTGCAGATGATGTTGAATCTACCGGTGCGCATTTCACTTCTGAAGATGGGTCGTTTACTCAGTATGCAATAAATACTAAAAATTCAAAAGATACCTATGTTGATACAAACTGGGACCAGGTATTTCAGACCGGCAAATTTATACAGGAAGATTTTCAAGTAACTGGCGGTGATGCTGTAAAAACATTTTTATTCAGTTACAGTCGTCTCCGTCAGGATGGAATTATCCGTAACTCTTTATATGATCGGGACAATTTCAGGTTGAATACCAAATTTAAATTATCGGATATGATTTCAATGGCATCAAAAGCTTCCTACACCTATACAAATTCAAACCGTATCCAGCAAAGCTCCAATGTAACAGGGGTGATGCTTGGGTTACTAAGGAACGCGCCGGATTTTGATATTACCCATTACAAGGGTACCTATGTGGATGCAAGCGGTGCTGAGTATGTTGGGCGTCAGCGTGCCTACCGTAAATACATGGCTCAATCGACACATCCGACTTATAATAATCCTTTATGGACTATTAATGATCAGAAAGCAGAAACAAAAGTTGACCGTTTTATTATGAACAATGAAATGACCATAACACCAGACCAGAATACAAGCCTTGTCATTAGAACAGGGATTGATGCCTGGGGTGATGTTCGATCCTGGTTTTTCCCCATGGGTTCTTCCGGCAGTAGGAGCTCGGGTGTATTTGCGGAGGATGCCTTGACAAATCGCGAAGTTAACTATGATTTCATTGTCCGGAGAAGCCTGAGCCTGGGATCGGTTTCTCTGAATGTGACCGCTGGATATAACTGGTGGGACCGCGCGTATAATAGAACCAGTTTTAATATCGCCAGTTTCCTGGTAAACACAGACAAGCATACAGTTAACGTTAACACGTCTGCGGAAGCTTCAACAGTTGATAACAGTAAAATGTTTATTCGGTCTGGCCGCACCTATGGGCTGCTGTCTTTGGCTGCAATGGACAATTTGTATATAAACCTTTCGGGAGTAAGCGAGGAACAATCCACAATCAGTGACCCGTATTTTTATCCAGCCATGGATGTGGCATACCAGTTCAGTGATATGTTGAAAGGAACGCCGCTTAGCTTTGGGAAGTTACGGATAGCTTGGGGGCAAGTGGGTGTGGCGCCTTCGGCTCATCGTTTCGAAACTCTGGCAGAGTCTGGTTTCACCTACACATCATACAGTGATCCTCTTGATATTGCATTGTTCGGCGGCGGTTATAGAGTGGATGATGATAAAGGAAACCCGGATTTGAAACCGGAACTGAAAACAGAAACAGAATTTGGTGTAGATCTTCGTTTTCTTGATGACCGGCTAGCACTGAGCCTTACAAGCTATTCGAATCTGGTTGAAGATATGCTGATAAACGTGTCAAAATCACCATCGACCGGCTATGATACGCAATATATGAATGCGGCAACCATGGAAAATAAAGGTATTGAACTTGATGGTACATATTTGTTAATGAACGATGCTAATAAGGGTCTTGACCTGTATTTTAACTGGGCCCAAAATAAAAATAAGGTTACGGATCTGGCTGGAACTGAAGTTATTTATTTAGGCACTGGATCCGTTAATTCAGTCGCGCTTGTAGGATATGCGGTGGGTACACTTCATGGGACAGGCTCCAAAACCTACGCTTTAGCAACCGCAATTGATACTGTTGGACACGATGACGGTATAAATGTATTTACAGATGATAAAAGTTTAGTGGGAAATTTGGCTTTGGATAAAAATGGTTTTCCTCAAATTACGTCCTTGAAAACTGTGCTTGGTGATCCGAACCCAGACTGGCGTGGTACTCTTGGATTGAATGCCCGCTGGAAGAATTTCAATATGAATGTTTTATTTGAACATTCACAGGGCGGCGATTACTCTCCAAGGACACAGTGGGTGTTACGCCGCTTTGGCACCACTGAGGAAACCGCTGGCGCCATAACGCTTTCACAGGATATGATAAACTTTGACGGCGATACAATTGCTGCTGGTATGTTTGTCCGCGGCTCTACCCATGATTTTGGTGGCGGTGAAGTGTTGCTTGATGAAACGTGGTACCGACATGGTATCGGTGGTGGTTTTGGTGATAACCAGGCCTACAACTTTGCCGTAAAGGACGCCACATTCTCCCGTATTAGAGAACTTTCACTCTCCTATACGTTTACTTCACCTGCATTTAGGGAAAGAACTAAACTGAGTTCCCTTACGATGAGGTGGACTGCTCGTAACCTATTTGCATGGTATAAAGAACTGGTGGGTATCGACCCAGCTACGAATCAGGCTGGTGTCGCTAATGGATTTGGGTTGGATTATTTTACTAATCCAAGCACAAAGTCCTATCTATTCACAGTGTCGGTAAATTATTAAGGAGGAATTAAAAATGAGAAATTCAACGAAAGGATTAAGATCAATGAAAAATATTTTCAGCCTTATTTTAGTTGGATCGATGCTGATGCTGACTTCCTGTGAAATTCCGACTGATTTAAACGATAACCCAAATGAAATAACGTTACAGGATGCTGACGCTATCTTGTTTTTAAATGGTGCACAGCTCGCTAATATTATGATCCAAAACAGTCATCTCAACAGGATCTCCGGTATGTTTTCCGGACAGTTGGTGGGCTATACATCCCTTTATTCAAACATATATGGATATTCACTATCAACGGTTGAATCCAATGATGAATGGAATGGGTGTTATACAGGCGTTCTGACTAATGTACGACACATCCGTGAGATTGTGCCTGATGATAAACTTCTGGTGGGGATTGCAAAGGTACTTGAAGCCCATGCTGTGGGTACCCTGGCCATATTAATGGGAGATGTACCCTACTCAGAAGTGGTGTCAGAAGTGGAAGATCCGGTGTTTGATTCCCAGGTCTCTGTCTTAGACGCTTTAACATCACTTTTGGATGATGCAATTTCTGATCTTGGGAGCACTTCAGGTCGTCCCGAAGATTACGATATCTACTACAATGGTGATAAAGACAAATGGCTCGCCGCTGCATATACCCTAAAGGCCCGTTATGCATTAATCCAAAGTGATTACACTAGTGCATTAACCGCTGCAAATATGGGTATTTCGTCTTCGGCGGATGATATGAACTTTATTCCCCGCGGTGATGCGGAAATATCGGAAGGCGATAAGAATCTTTTCAATGCAATTTTATCCGGTTCGAGAACGGGTGATATTGGCAACAATGGCAGTTATTTGTTAGAACTTTTGAATGACAGCACCGCCAACTATAGAGGCAATGACAAGACCAACGAAACTGCTCGCCATAATTACTATAAGATCGATGAGACATCGGGTGAAGGTAATTTGGGCGTTATTGAACGGTTTGAACCGATGCCCATGGTGACCTATTTTGAAAACCAGATGATCAAGGCTGAAGCGGCAGCTCGGACTACTGGTTTTTCAAGTGGATTAAGCCATTTAAATGATTATCGAGCCTGGTTGACCAGCGGTGGCCGTTTGAACGCCACGTTCAATGATTCGGCAAGTATCCTATATGAAGCCTATGTCGATGCAGACTTTGCATCCGGCGGTATGGAAAATCCCGATGGTATCTCTGCTGAAACGGCCCTGCTCCGTGAAATTATTCAAGAAAGATATGTATCTGGATTCGGAACTTACATGCCCTTCAATGATCACAGGCGTCTCCGCGGAGATGGTGAAACGGATCTGATCCCGCCTTTTCCGCTAAATACTACTGCAGCAACGGACCATGTAGAACGGATACCGTATGCACAGGATGAATTATCTTCCAATAGCACCATGGATAATGACCCGGGATTATATGTAAAAACAGAGGTCAATCAATAATTCAGCCACTTTATAGGAAAGGATAACTAAAAATCCAGAAACAAAAACTTTACCCTGTAAAATACCCAAGAAAACAAAAGGGCTCCGGTGCTCCTGTACCGGAGCTATCTTTTCTGGAGTCCTGATTTTATGACACCCACCCTAAAGCCATTTTGAACGATATGGGCCCCCGTTAAGGGGGCCTTTAATTTTTAGCTATTAATTTTTGGTATCCGCATATATTTTCATATGTATTCTTGCAAAAAGATGAAGAAAGTCAAATCAATTCTAAAATTTTCATTTTTGATTGTGGTTACATTTGTTTCTCTCCTTTTCATAAGCTGTGAGGATCCGGAACAGGATGTCTTCCCGGAGCTTGGGCACGATGGTCCCTATATTGAAAATTCGATTTATTTTGGCCGCGAAGAGTACGTCGAATATCATTCGGGATCACTACCGATAATTTTATCTGCACCTCATGGGGGATGGATAGATCCATCTGAAATACCGGACCGGACCCAAGGTATAACGCAAATCGATACTAATACGTACCAGCTAACAAAAATGATCATGGATACACTAACGATCCGTTTTGGCGGGAAACCTCATGTAATCCTCTGTTTATTGGAACGCCTGAAGCTAGATGCAAACCGGGATAGTGCAGAGGCTGCTGAAGGGAACATTTATGCTGAACGGGCCTGGGCAGAATATCATTACTATTTGGATATTGCAAAAGAACTGGTCACTGTAAACCATGGTAGCGGTATAGTGTTTGATATTCATGGCCATGGCGAGAATCCTGATGGATATTATGATTTGCGCACCTGGTTGGGATATTTGATCAAAGGTGATGAATTGGATTTGCCCGATGAAGAATTAAATACAGAAGCCTTCAAGGATAAATCCAGTATCCGAGCGTTGGCGGATTCATCTGCTTTCGCGTTTGTCAATATTGTGCGCGGAGAAACCAGTTTGGGAACGATTTTGGATAGCCTAGGGTATGAATGCGTGCCCAGTGTCAATGACCCTGGTCCCGCTGGCTCACGGTATTTTAGTGGCGGTTATATTACTGCTCGTCACGGATCAAGGGATGGCGGTATTATCAGTGCAATCCAGGTTGAGTTACCCCAACCAGGGATTCGGGATACAGAAGAAAACAGGTCTAGATATGCCAGTGCCTTTGCAACGGCGGTAAACACATATTACGGTCATCATTTGGAACGAAATATTCAGCCTTGATTGATAGTTGAACTATTCTTAAGAAATGGAAGTTAGATTAATGAAAAATTCGATTTTTTTGACAATGTTGCTTATTGCTGGCTGTACCCAACTAGCCCATCATTCCGGTGATATTAAACAACTTCCACAGCAAAAAGTTGTACGATCCAAGAAAGGAGTAGTAACTACAGCCCATCCTTTGGCAACCAATGCCGGTATTGAAATGCTGGAATCAGGAGGTAACGCCATGGATGCTGCGGTTGCAGCAGCTTTTACCCTATCAGTTGTTGAGCCGAGTATGGGTGGAATTGGCGGCCGGGCCCAAATTCTGATATATACCCCCACTAATGGAGTTCATGGAATTGATGCTACAACCCAGGCACCGCCATTCTATGAATTTGATGATACACTCGGTGTAGAATACGGGTATCAAACTATCGCAGTTCCTGGCGTGGTAAAGGGGTTGACAGATGGATTGTCTGACTATGGATCATTGCCCCTCGCACAGGTAATGACCCCTGCCATTGAATATGCTCAAAATGGATTTACACTTCTTCCAGGAGAAGCATTACGTCAAGAATCGGTAAATGAAATATTAAAGGAATTTTCTGGAACACGGCAATATTATTTAAATGAGGATGGCACTGCAAAAAAACCGGGTGATTGGGTTATACAGAAGGATTTAGCTAAGGTATTAAAGGCAATTTCTCAAAAGGGAGCTAACGTATTTTACCGGGGCTGGATTGCGCAAGCCATGGTACAGGATGTTCAAAAATACGGTGGCTTTTTAACGTTGGAATCCCTGGAGAATTATCAAACAGAAAAATCGCATATTGTCACCGGTGGTTACCGCGGTTACAAACTCAAGTCTTTATGGCTTCCGGCCTATGGTGCGATCACCATTGAGGCCTTGCAAATTCTGGAGCAGCTTCCGGTCAACTTAAATGAAGAGCGCGAATGGGCACGGGCTGTGTATCATGCTATTCAGTCGGCCTATTTGGATAAAAAAGAACAAAAAACGCTGGATGATGCAGCACGATTCACATCTATATCTTGGGCAAAAAAACGGGCCCAGGAAACACCATTGATGAATGGCGCTGAAAAGAGTAAACCGATTTCGGGTAACAAAGATAGTATTCCAGAAAGTCAAAAGGATTTAAATGGACATACCTCCCATTTAACGGTCGTTGATAAAAACGGTATGATTGTGTCTTTGACCCAGACTATTGGGCCAACGATGGGATCTAAAGTAGCCACTCCCGGACTGGGCTTTCTATATGCCCAGACAATGGGCGGCTATCTTGGAGAAGTTGAGCCCAATCTCCGTGTACCGTCGCACATCTCACCAGTAATTGTTTTCAAGGATGATAAACCCTTTTTAGCCCTGGGGGCAGCGGGAGGAAGCCGGATACCATCATCGATTGTCAATGTAATCAGCAAAGTTATTGATAACAGGATGCCCCTGGCTGAAGCATTACATGCCCCCCGGGTACATCCCCTGGAAGAAGGAATTAGTCTAGAGGTTATCGATGGAATCAGCTGGAACAAAGATGACAGTACGTATTTTTCCCAACTGGGTTATACGGTTGAAATGGGGCGATTACCCGGTAAATTTGGACGAATTCATGCTGTAATGTTGGATACATTATCAGGAGAATGGATTGGGTGTGCAGATCCAGACTGGGAAGGTACTGCCGCATTTCCTAATTTGGAATAATTGGCATAAAATGTTATTAGTTTCCCTCTATTGGTACAACAGGTTTAAAAAATTATCAAGATATGTGATATGGAGAAAATATTGTTCTTATGTATTTTAATTTGTCTACATGTTTATGGAAATATTATAATGGATCTTGGGCAAATTTGGTAATCTTTAAATCCAATACCCTACCCACCTTTAACAATCCATATAAAGTTCTTTCTTTCACTAATTTGGTATTGGTAAGTGGTTGCGTGACAATAAATTTTTGCAAATGGACTGAACCCTATCGGCAAGGTTCTGTAACATGTCCTTAAATCAATGTATTTATTAAAAATAAAGAATTTTAATTGGGAACTATGATAAAGTTTTTTCTAACAAAATTTTTATTATTCATAATAAGTACCTGCCTATTTAGTGCTTGTTATCTACTTCCTGTATTAGTTAAAGACGAGCCGAAAAAATTAGGTTCCTGGAACCATGGGGCCATGGTCAGTGCTGCCAATCCTTACGCGGTTGAGACAGCCATTAAAATATTAGAAAAAGGTGGCAGCGCAGTTGATGCTGCAATTGCAGCCCACGCAGTACTTGGATTAGTTGAACCCCAAAGTTCAGGATTAGGTGGTGGAGGATTTTTGCTCCACTATAACTATGACGATAATAACTTAACCTTTATTGATGGCAGGGAAACGGCGCCGGGGTCAGCCACTTTTGATATGTTTATGAAGGATGATGGTAATGTTATGGATTTTCTTGAAGCATGGCCCAGTGGCAATGCTGTAGGCACACCCGGCATTGTTGCACTTTATTCAACCGCTCATGCGACACATGGCGTTTTGCCTTGGTCTGAGCTATTCAACCATGCAATAACCTTGGCTGAGAATGGATTTATTGTATCTTCAAGATTGGCAGACTTTCTTGTTGTTGCGGAAAAAAGAGGAAGACTTGCTATTAATTCAAGAACAAAAAAATACTTTTACCCAGATGGAGAGCCTCTCCAAATAGGAGATTTGTTAAACAACCCTGAATATGCGAACACTTTAATAAGGATCGCTAAAGAAGGGGCATCTGCTTTTTACAGCGGGCCTATCGCTGATGCTATTGTTGCAGCAGTTCAAGAAGAGCCAAATCCTGGAGGTCTAACTCTTTCGGATCTCAGAAATTATAAAACGATAATTCGTCCTGTAATTTGCGGACCTTTCAGGGATATGAACATTTGTACAACATCACCGCCATCGTCTGGTGGTGCATTAATAATGATAGCAGGTTTGTACGACCATTTGGTTAAAACCAAAGCAAGTCAAGCTGACAAGGTACTTGCTTTTGTTGATGCACAACGATTGGCATATGCTGATCGCGATCATTATTTTGGTGATCCAGATGAAGTGGCTATTCCCTTAGATGCGCTTCTTAACCCAACTTACTTAAAGCACAGAGCAAGTGAACGATTTGATCCCAGTGGGATACCAACTCCAGGTAATCCAGCATCTATCATAGATACTCTCGGAAGTGTCCCGATATGGGGAAAAGATAACACCCAAGAAGAAGCGGGAACAACTCACCTTTCTATTGTTGATGGAAATGGGAATGCGGTAGCTATGACTGCAACAATTGAAAGCGCTTTTGGATCACAAAGATGGGCTGCTGGTTTTCTTCTGAATAATGAGATGACTGATTTTGCCCGGGAAGTACCAGCGGATGGCACACGACTTGCCAATGCTGTGGCGCCTAATAGAAGGCCCAGGTCTTCTATGTCACCTACGATGATATTTGATCGAAATAACCAATTACTTATGATTACCGGTTCCCCTGGAGGCAATTCGATCCCCGCATATGTTGCTAAGACAATTATTGGCGTATTTGACTGGGGATTAACTGCACAACAATCTGTAGATTGGCCTAATATAATTGCCCGAGGCGAAAAAGTTAGGGTAGAAATTGCCAATGATGAAGGAAAAGTGATTGCCGCAGATTTGACTAAGCGAGGGTATCAAGTGGAAGAGAGCTTGGGTGAAAGCTCAGGAATCCATTTAATTATTGTTACACCAAAGGGGCTAGATGGGGCGGCTGATAAACGGCGGGAAGGGGTTGTAAGAACTATTGATTGAATTCTGAAAAACTTTTTGACTAACTTTATCACCAAGTGGCTCGGTAGCTTAGTTGGTAGAGTAGTGGATTGAAAATCTGCATGTTCCTGGTTCGATTCTGGCACGAGCCATATTTCTTTTTACTCATTTAACTGCCTTTTTACTATTTATGATCTATCTTAACCCCATTACATTCACGGTGTATTGATCATGAGAAGACCATTTTTTATTTTACTCATTATTGGAACAATCCACCCAGAGATTATTCATGAATCGGGCGATCTGGCTATGTTCCTGGGAGGGAGTTCACCCTCCTCTGCCTATGAAAATTGGGTTAGTCACGTAAGTGAAGGTATTGCCAGCGAGGGTTACAACGACTATGGCCCGACCTGGTTGGACGTTCAATCGAATGGGTTCGGCACCTACAGGGTTCTACAGGAAAATTCACCGGTCCTAAGTTATTGGGAAACCATATTTTACCATTTTGTGAACGGAGATACCACAATAGTGGATTCCCTGCTTCAAGACTCACTCGAATCTTTTTTTTATGAACTAGTGATTTTTGATGATACGACAATAAATCGTACCTACCATTTTTTAAGAGAACAATTAGACACGTCTTACGTAGACCTGAATCAACCGGATGTGGTAACAGATGATGTGGTAGGCAGTTTTCGAAATGGTTGGGGACTGTTTATCATAAATCCTACAGCGCAACGGGAGCAAGCACTTATTCAGGTTCCGCATCCTTGCGATGATTTTATAGCACCCTATTTAGCGATTGAGATTTTCAATGCAATGGATGCTTTTGGATTCATGATAAATGGTGCAGGTCGGGAAGTAGCATGGAATGAAATTGGTTCCTATAGTAACGGTAAATCCATTTCCGATCCGTCTAGATACCCCCATACCATTTTTCAAAAATTCCAAGAAGCTGTTACCATGCCATTGATTGGAAACAACCCGCATTGGCCGCTTGTTTTTGCTATTCATAGCTTTGATAATGCAACCCACACAGAACGCAAGTCTGTAATTATCGCAGCTGGTGCTCAAAATGTATTCACCAATAAACCGATTCGAGATATTACTGATGACCATTTTGATATTATCAATTTCACAGATGAATATCCAATAATGGAAGACCAGTTCGGGAATGTTGAGCCGTTACACATAACCGATTATTACGAGGCTTTTTACGATGATGATTTTTTCTATGATAACGACGGGTCCGAGGAATTCCCAATTGTCCTGGCAACCGAACTACTGGGACCATCAAACGGTGTACAAATGAACGACTTGCAATCTCAAGTAAATGGAGGCTCTGTCTATGAGCCGTGGGTCCATGTAGAAATGGATGAAAAGCCGATGTTATTTGACAGCCTGGAGTATGAGGATGACACAGTTTATTCTTTTGGGACTTATCCAACCGGTATTACCAATTTTTCCATGATCCGAGAATACTATCAACCATTTATACAGGCTGTGGAAGATTACCTGATCCACTGGGAAACATACGCTGATATTACTGCACCAGATTCAATCCAATTTATTTATCCCGTCATTGTTGAAGATGACCAAATTACATTAGAGTGGCTTCCAGTTGGAGACACCAATTTTAAGACCTATCAGATTCAATATGGTCAAGATTCACTTACTGCAGGTTCTCCTATCTGGGATATAAACCATGATCCTGAAATGCAGAATATGCGGACAAACATGACAACCGTAGAAGGTATAGGTACAGGCGAAATCTGGCATTTTCGCATCCGGGCAACGGATTACAGTGATAATGCAGGTTCGTGGTCATACCCGACGACAAGCATCTTGCCTGGACACAACCCCCCAGACACAATTTTATCCTTTGCTGACCCCGACCTTTCTATAGTAAGCATAATTGAAGAAGATATTGACGAAAACAGTTATTTTATTGATACCATAAATACGATGCCCGGGAATATTCCGACACTTGCTCTTTATGGCAACACTTGGAAATATGTTATGATTGAGCCTTTCTTACCAGATTCAGGTACTGTTTTTCATGTTTATGCCCAGATTGACAGTGTATCCGAAATTCAAGGAATCGGTTTCTCGGATGGAGAAAATAAGATCTGGTATTCAATTGCTGGTACAGAAACCCTGGATATTGAATCATGGATCCCGGTCTACCAGGGCACAAACCCCATAGGGTCATGGGCTTCCTACAGATTCCCCATTGGGAATGATTGGATTGCCTGGTATGATACCTTGTCAGCGTTGACAGAAATCCATTTTGTGAATGACCAGGATGATACCACAAATACAGCGGGAAGTGTTCATTTCAGCATGATCCGGGATTTGACAACGGATCTTCCCATATCTCCACAGGTTTCCATCGATTATTCAATGGGAAATAACAGAATAGAAAATAACCAGCAAAGGGTAACTGTTTCATTCAATGCCATTGTAGAAGATATCGATTCGTATTATTTCACTTATAATTGGGATTTTGGGGATGGTTCTACATCAAATGAAATTGACCCGGTCCATGAATACCTGGTTGAAGATGATCATGATTACACAGTCCTTCTGACAGTTCAGGATGAGAGTGGGCAGTATGGGTGGGCATCCATGGTTATCCAAGTAGATGATGGTGCTACATCCTTCCCATTGACCATGAATTTCGTTGGTGATATCATGATGGGGCGCAGGTTTGAGGATGAAGACGGCATTATAACGACCCAGGGTGTGCATGCGCTGTTTGAACCCACCTATGATATCTTAGGATATGCGGCAGATATTACCGTAGCAAACCTTGAAATCCCATTGACAAACCAGGGAGAACCACATCCGACAAAACAAGTTTATTTCAGGTGTGCTCCGGAAAATGTAGGGGGTCTGTATTTCGCAGGAATTGACGTGGTTTCGCTGGCAAATAACCATATCATGGACTACATGGAACCGGGCATGATCCAGACCCAAAATATTTTGAATGAGGCCGGCATTCTCCATTCCGGTGCTGGGATGGACAGTTATGAGGCATATTTACCGGCCTTTTTATCCGCCAAAGGGCAAACCCTGGCATTTATTGCATCTAGTGACCGGACTGGTCAATACAACAATTACCAACCCTATTTGAATGCAGGTGAAAATAAGCCAGGATTTGCCTACCTGACACCTTATTACCTCAAACAGCAGATCCAGTCTGTCCGTGAAAACGCTGACCTGGTGGTGGTGGAAATGCATGCCGGGAGTGAATATTCCTATTCACCAGGGGAAGATTATGATTCTTCTGAACCGCCTATAGGATTTGCGAGTTTCCGAACCAATCCAGCCAGCAAGGTCGGTTTCACAATTGATCCAATCATGGGGCTCGAAGAAGAAGATTATTCTCCCCTGTTAGACAGACCAAAAATATGGGATAGAGCCATTCGACATTTTGCCATAGATGAGGGCGCTGACATAGTGATAGTTCATCACCCGCATATTATTCAAGGGGTTGAGATCTATAATGGGAAAATGATCGCCCATTCCTTGGGGAATTTCATCTTCGATCTGAACTACCCCGAAACCTACCCCAGCATGATCCTAAATGCGGAAATAGATGAAACGGGGTTTAGCGGGTTTTCAATCACGCCACTTTATATTGATGATTATCTGACTATACCGGTGACGGGTGAACTGGCAAGCTATATATTGGATTATATAGCTATGCGATCACGGGAATTGGATACATATGTTCATGTCAACCTGGATCAATCAAAAGCGTACGTTATCATGGACACTTTGACCATGACATCCAATGACTTGGAATATCAAATCTGGATTTCAAATTGGACAGAAACGGAACTCTTTGATGGAACCTATTTTATGTCCAAACCACACCTAATTCCCGATGCGGGAAGTTTGTCAGAAATTTCAACTATTTTCGATTATGTAACACATTATAGACTTGGCAGAGAAAAAATTTGGATGAAAAATTTTGAGGATGAAGGGAGCACTTTTTGGAATTTGAACAGTGATAGCGAATTCATCCAGGATTCTATTTATCGTCGCGGAAATCTTGCTGCAGCTCACCTTCGTACTGAAAATTCCGGGGACAACATTATCACCAACCTGGAAGAGAGAATGCCCTATAATAATGAATTGGAATATTCTATCCACGGTTTTGCAAAAACAGATAATGGAAGTGATGTTACACTTCAGGTCCGTCTTTTTGAAGGAAGATCCAGTCCACCATTACTCACCGCCGCCATTGATGACTCCATCAATGGGACAAAAGATTGGGGTTATTATTGGGGAAACACTCCTTATCATCAGGATGCGCGATTCTTAGATATCAGGATCCATTCGGGCATTCCAGATTCAGGGACAGCTAAATCCTGGTTTGATGATGTAGGAATAATCGAATGGGACACTATCAGTACTGTACTTGATCTGCCCATCTCTATTCTTAATCCAAATGATTACAATTATATACAATTGATCGCTAGCCAAGAGCCGGATTCAGCAAACGCGATGGAGGCCAAAAATTCAGTGATTGGTGATTTAGGCATTCTTCAATCAATCCCAAGAGCGTCAACAATTACAACTACGGCTCCGGGAGAGATTCATTTCTTTGACGAATCCGAAGGTCCTGTGGGCAGCTGGTATTGGGATTTTGGTGAGGGATCCAGTAGTTTTGAAATACATCCCTCTTTTTATTATACAAGCCCAGGAATATATAATGTGAACTTAACCGTAACAGGTCTAAACGGAGCGACAAGCGATGGGCAGATGACGATTGTTATCACTGCCGAAGGTGTCCAAGATCATGACCGTGGTGACATCAATGGAGACGGCAGTCTGACCGTGGTTGATGTACTTCTTTGTACAAATTATATTTTAGGGTTGATGGAATTCACACCTGAGGAATTCCTGGCGGCCGACGCGGACGGGAATGGGGTAATTGATATTTTTGATGCCTTGGGAATCTCAGACCTCGCTGACTAATTCTCCTCTTTCGGTTTCCAATAACTACAATCTGGTGTGCCGCGGAAAGGACTCGAACCTTCACGCCCATTAGAGCACCAGATCCTAAATCTGGCGTGTCTGCCAATTCCACCACCGCGGCAAGAACAAAGGGAAAATTACAAAGATGGGAAACTAAAAAGGGCAGGAAAACCTGCCCTTTTTAGTTTTATAATATTCAACAATCAATTATTTCATTAGGATCATCTTACGTGTGAATACCTTATTGCCAGCATGAAACCGGTAAAGATAGACACCGGCACTAACCGAAATTCCATGATCATCGGTAGCATACCAAACAACGGTATTCCGACCGGCAGATTCAATACCATTGATCAATGTTTTCATCTTACGGCCCATCAGATCATAAATATCCAGCTGAACCCTGCTCTCAATAGGCAGGTCGTATGTAATAAATGTTGCCGGATTGAATGGGTTTGGATAATTGGGGTGAAGTGCAAACTCATTAGGAATTGATGCACTTTCATCATTGGATAAGGATGGGATAAACTGTCCAAAACCTTCAGCAACAGATATGATCGGGTTTGCACCATCATCCCCAGTTGCCACTGATTCGAACAGGAGCATCACACTTGGATTTTGAATATTCTGATTCATCTCAACATCAACCCGAAGGATGGGACCCTCGCCTGGCATGATACCAGTTGTAAATTCATAACCAAGAAAATAGAACATTTGATCATCATCTTCCCCTGAGCTACCGTCGATCGTCCCATTCTCGAATCTATCTAATGTAGTGATCCCAGTTACTGTCAGATATTCCGGCACATCAGCGATCGAGAGTTCTACAATATATGCATATTCTGTATTGGTCATTTGGATATCGAACGAGCCTGTACCACCTGGTGACAGACCTCCACTAACATTACCGATACTATAGGCCACCGGTGGTTGTCCTATATAAACATCGGCTGGAGAACCAATTGTATGCATGGGTAGGTTATTAATATCTGATATGACTGTCTCTCCAAATCCAAGCATCAGCATCTCACCCTCAGGTGAGCCATCAAGCATGTCCAGGGTGATATCCGCAACGTGCCCGAGACCAGGAGGGATCGGTTGGGACAGTGTATTATCATAAAGAAGGATCCGGTATGCAGCACCGATCTGATCACCGCTGATCGACCATGTGCTAAAATCGATCAGACCACTGACGTCCAATCCGGCTCCCATCATAAAAGGTGGGTCAGAGATAATATCGATCTGAATTCCAAACACGGGTTGAGTATTCTGCAATAGAAGGGATGCTGTCATCTGTGAACCGGGTACACCATACCCGCCCGTCAGGGTTAGATACTGGGTTTCAATAGTGACCTCATAGACCGCACTCTCACTGGTCCAATTCATTTCAATATAGTTGATATCCTGGACACTGGCATCAGCATAGGTCAGACTTACTGTTGTCTCTTCCTCAGATATCGGATACACCACTGCCCGACAGACAGCACCGTCACCTGGCTCTAATGGTTCACCAAGACTGATACCTGTGATCGCCATGTTCCCATTGGCCACGTCCACGATCTCAAGGCTCCAGGTTTCGGTCCTTTCGGTTGGCAGTATGAACATACTATGGAGAATATCCGGCCAGTCCTGGATCTCAAAATAAAAGAGCCCTACCTGGGACTCATTGTTCAAATAAAAGTTCAATGTATCTAATTGTGCTGACAGGGATTGGCCATTGCTCATCCATAATTCCACCCACTCTACAGGTGTTGCTTCAACCGTTCCGGTAGGTCCAGATTCAACACCGGAAGGATAGATCGCTGTTACATAATAAAAGTATGTGGTACTGTTAACGACACTCTCATCAAGATAGGATGTCTGGTCCCCATCAACTGATTCTAAAAGCTCAAAGTTCTGATCATCGCCAACCGAACGGTAGATATTATACTCATCGATCTCCACAGGCCTGTTCTCAGGTGAAAGGGGATTATCTATATCGATCCTCCAGTCGAAGGGTATTCCACTGGGATATGTCCCCACTACATCTTCCTTATCAGCGGTAACGAACCATTCCCCTATCTCCGTCAGCTCGAAATGCAGGTTCCTTGAAACCTGTGCACTTGAGAATGTGATCAGGATATCATCAATGGCCCAACCAGAGGTCCAGCCCCCATTATCATTCCCATGGAAGGCCACTACTACATTCTGTTGGTCACCATATTCTGAAAGATCTACTGCTGTCATCACCCATTCAGTGGCAGCAGCAACTGTATGGACAACTTCAAAATTAACGCCATCTGTGCTCACTTCGACCGTGGCGACATGACCAAATGCACCATCAAAATAGGACGCAAAGTTCAGTATCACATTCGTGGCACCTGACATATTGAATGATGGTGTTAAAAGATAATCATTACCATCATTATTAGGCGTATCCGCGCCACCAAACCCATCATCATTAGTTACCGCGTAATACGTATGGCTGGGGATGGTCCAAAAATTGCTCGAACCATTCTCCGTCACGTACCAGCCATTACCATTCGTGAGCACGGTCCAATCGGCTGGAAGTTCACCGTTCTCAAAATCCTCTGAGAACTCAGGCGGAATCGGTCCGTATGGTGGGTCCCAGGTCAACAGGACCTGTGTGTCCATCCCTGATTGTGCTGCTAAATTATGTGGTTCCTCAATATAACCTGGGGTCACCGTGACAGTACCTGAATCAGCAGTAGCGATCCAATAAGTACCACCTATATCATCGGTAACTATTACATTCCTAATATTTACCCCTACATCATCAGCATAAGCATCTTCATGGATCTGAAAGGTTGCTGTAAGAATCGGTCCTTCACCAGGTGAAATATTGCTATTATCAGGGCCATATAATACAACACGGTCACCTACAGCAACATCATTCCAATCAACAGAGAAACCTGTTGTACGATCAGTGGTCGTAAGGTCAGTAAGGTCCACATAGTTGGGAGTATCAAATATGTCAAATTGTAGTCCACCCACAATACCACTATTGGTCATATTTATTTCCAGATCGACCGTTTCCAGAACATCTCCTGTGTCTGATGTTGCACTCATGTAGATAACGTGCCCGATAGTGACAGATCCATTACCACCTTCTGAAGACACTATTTGTCCATCATCATCACTAACTATAAGATCATAAATATATAGGTCTAAAACAGCGGACAGAACAGTAGTACCATCAAAATGCAGGTTAAGTACGATTCCATCATTTCCCATTGGAATCCCATCCGGTCCACCACTATTATAAAAGACCACTCTCGCAGAGCCGTCACTGAATACAGTATAATCTGCGGAAAAGTCCGATCCAGCACCCATAGGTGTCAGACCTGTCATTTCCACCATGGCTGGGTCCGCAATGACATCGAACTGAAAACCGCCAACACTATGACCGGGATTGATCAGAGTTACAGGTACTACAATATCCTCTGTATATCCATCAACAGTTACATCACTCAGTAAAACAGATACATCTTGCGAATAGAGGGACACAGGGAGTATTCCCAATACTAATATATAATTAAGAGAATTTTTTAACACCGACATTTTTCCTCCAATTAGCAAGTGATGTCAATTATGAATCGTTTGTCTTTTAAAAAAATATAGATATCAACGACCTCGCCAGATCAAACACCATTTAAGGTTTTACTGAAAATAACGAATTTTATCCAGTATGTCACTCATATTTTAATTTCCAAGAGCTTGCTCAATATCTGCCATTAGATCATCAATATGTTCAATGCCTACAGATAGTCTTATTAATTCGGGAACTAGGTTGATCGATCTTTTTACATCCATGGGAACATCTGCATGGGTCATTTCATAGGGTACACAGACTAAACTTTCCACACCACCCAGGCTTTCCGCCAGAGAAAAAACACTGGACCTCGATAAAAAATCATCACACTTTTTTTTTGATCCAAGGTTAATGGAAACAATACCGCCATATATGGACTCACCGCTGGGAGTCTTTTGTTGTCTTTTAGCTAACTGATGTTGGGGATGGTTTTGAAGTCCAGGATAAATAGTATGTAATACAGATGGATGGGCATCAAGCATCTGGGCTAATAAAAGTGCGTTCTCAGACGCTTTCTTGACCCTGAGCGCAAGTGTTTTTGTGCTTCGTAACAGTAACCAACAGTCAAATGGACTGGGAACTGCACCGCCAGACTTTTGAATGAAATAAAGTTGGGATGCTAATTCATCATCACGTGTGACAATGGCACCACCAAGCACATCACTGTGTCCACCGATATACTTGGTAGAGCTATGTACTACACAATCAGCACCAAGGTCAAGTGGGCGCTGACCATAGGGACTCATGAAAGTGTTATCAACTGCTAATTTGATATTTGCATCTTTACACAGATCAGCTACTGCTTGAATATCGGTTAATTCTAATAGAGGATTGGTTGGAGTCTCAATGAAAACCCACTTTGTATTAGGATTGATCTTATCGTATAAGTTTGACAGATCACGCGTATCAACAAAATCAAAATATAGGCCCTGTTTTGATAGAACCTGAGTGGCCATACGGAAAGTGCCACCATACACATTCCTAGAGATAATAACATGGTCTTCTTTACTGAGCGTTTGGAAGAGTGAAGTAGTAGCCGCCATACCACTTGAAAAAGCAATGCCGTGTGTCCCTGTTTCCAAGGATGCAATGTTTTCTTCAAGTCGCTTTCGAGTGGGATTTGAAGCCCGTGAATAATCAAAACCACGATCTTTGCCCACACCATCCTGCAAATAAGTAGATGTTAAATGAATAGGAGGAGAGATCGATCCAGTTTTCGAATCAGCTTCGTTGCCTTTACGTATTGCTCGTGTTTCAAACTTATATTCTTTATTAGGCATTATCTAATTCCGTATAGCCCTGACTTAAAAAATGCTGCAATTTTTTGTATTTTATCTCAATTTTTTTCCCATTAGGAGCCTGAACAAATATCTTTTCATTCCTCCCGACCTTTCTTTCTGCCTTTATCGGTGTACGAACAGCCTGCTGTGGCTGATCGTTTCTTGCTTGACCGCTTCTTTGAGGTTGACCAGTAAAGCCCATACCCGTTGTATCCTGATGCTGAACCTGGATATTGCGCACTTGACGCCCTTGAATCTGTGGTGCCTGATCCATACCTTCTAATTGCGTTCGAAACATACGCTGAACAATAACA
>ERZ651768.722-NODE-722-length-24625-cov-3.794525_pt1 | contig 24625 bp, 21 predicted proteins | sample MGYA00514754_ERZ651768 | MGnify/ENA metagenome assembly ERZ651768
GGAGTTTTTATGCCTTCTATTATTGCTGAATTGGGTTTTGTCGTGGAAAAACACCTTCAATCCATAGGTATGATCCCAGAACAAGAATTAGATGAATATCAAAAGAAGCTCTTGGATGAAAAAAGACAAGAATTTGAAAATAGAAACAGACAACAAGACGCTTTTGTAAAAAAATCTTTTCCTGAAGGAGCTCAAATGTGTAACTATTGCAATACCGTTGCAACAGTCATGATGGATGGCTGTTTGACCTGCCTTAATTGTGGCGAATCAAAATGCAACTAATGCAGAATTAATTTTTTACTGACTTTTTTTAACCCACTAAAAAATTACTCTATGATAAGATCAAGAATAATGAATTAGCTATTCTTGATAGTATGAAACTCCCTAATTTTTCTACAATTAATGCAATCGTCATAGGCGATGTAATGTTGGATCAATATTGGGAAGGAGAGGTCAAAAGAGTATCCCCAGAAGCTCCTGTACCAATTTTTTCAATCAATAAATGAATATAAGAGCTTTATTACGGATATTGTATGTTATTTTTTCCTATCTACTGCTGCCTCTAATATTTTTTCATCTAGCCTACAAAGGTTTCAGCGATCGTGATTATTTTAAAAGGATAGGAGAGCGATTTGGATTTAATGGCAATCCTCTTGCTGAATCCATCGTTTGGGTGCACGCAGTATCCTATGGTGAAGTGAAAGCAGCTTCAATACTCATTACTGAATTGAAGAGAAAATATCCTGAAAAGAAATTATTGATTACTACATACACACCAACGGGTTCATCATTGGTAAAAGAATTATTTGGTAACGAGGTTTATCATGTTTATCTTCCATATGATTTAGCTGGTTCTATGATCAGATTTTTCAAATGGGCAAAACCTGAGATCTTGATCATCATAGAAACAGAGCTTTGGCCGAATTTATTCCATTATTGTGGACGCTTTGATGTTCCTTTGGTGTTGGCTAGTGCCTGCGTTTCTGATCAATCAATCAAACTGTATAAAATTCTTTTGGGATTATTTCAAGAAGCGGTTTCACATGGAATTGTTGTTGGTGCACAGACTGAAGAGGATGCAAAAAAGTTTCTATTAATGGGCTCGGATGAGGCTAGAACATTTGTTACTGGGAATATTAAATTTGATTATCATATACCTGAAAATTTGACAGATAGAGCTAATCTTTTTAAGCAATCATTGACATACAGTAGGCCTATATGGGTTGCTGGCAGCACTCACTCAAAGGAAGAAGAAGTTATTCTTGATGCACATAGAGGCATTTTAGATAACTATCCTGATCTCTTGTTGATTATTGCACCAAGACGTCCAGAACGATTTCATGCAGTTAATAATCTAATCGCTAAAAAAGGATTTTCATTCATGAGAAGAAGTGAGCAAGATGAGATGAAACTGGATGATGTACAAGTTTTACTGGCAGATGTTTTAGGAGAGCTACCAATATATTATTCAGTATCTAATGTTTCATTTGTAGGGGGTAGTTTATTCCACGTTGGCGGTCATAATTTATTAGAACCCGCTTCACTGAATTGTCCGGTTATCACCGGACCAGTGTTATTTGGAGTTGAAGATATTGCAAACATGCTGATAGCAAATGATGCGTTGGAAATTATTCATAATTCTGATGAATTAAGTGATTTGGTATCACGTTTGCTTTCAGATGAAAACATGCAGAAAAGTATGATTAAAGGTGCCAGTGATGTGATTGAGGCCAATAAAGGATCACTGGAAAAACTACTAAAAATGATCGAGCCGTTATTAGAAAACTAGCTTATTGGAGCCAGTTATTAATCTGCGTTAAGTCTGCTTTGGAGAGAGTTCCAGCTGCTTGTTTTAGTTGAACCATAGTTTTCAAATAATCGTATTTACTGATTGCTAGATTTGTTTGTGCTGAAAACAGTCTTTTTCGAGCATCTAGAACGTCCACCGTTGTTCTCGTTCCTACTTCATATCCTGCCTCAGTTGCCTGAAGAGCAGTGGTTGAAGATTTTACTGATTGTTCCAGAGCTTTTACCGTAGCTATACCTGAGATGATTCCTAAGTAGGAGTCCCTAGCTTTTCTGGTAGTTTCTCTAGCCACTCTTTCCAATTTCTCTTTTGCTGATCTATGCTGAGCAACTGCTTGTCTGACCCTTGAAGAGGTTTGCCCACCACTGTAAATCGGAATATTCAATTGCAGACCAATGCCATCACTTGCACTTTCACTGTCTGCAGGAGAGTAAGGTCCTCCACTGTCAGATCGTAAACTATTATTGTCTATATCTCTCTTGGATGCTTGCAAACCTAAAGTTGGGTAATGACCAGATCGTTGAATGTTTACTTCACTTCTTGCAATTTCAGCGCCAACTTGGGCTGAAAGAAGGTTCAAATTTTGTTGCAGAGCAGTGTTGACCCAATCGTTTTCACTTTGTGGGTTTGGCATGACCAAAGGCATATCAGCAGAGGGCTTTGAAAGATTCTCAGGGTAGCTGTCAGTGATCTCTCTTAGCATTTCCTTAGCGGTTGCAAGTTGTCTTTTTGCTGAAATTTCATTTGCAACAGATTGATCGAATGCTGCTTGGGCTTCTTGGACATCGGTAATGGCTATCAAGCCAACTTCAAACCTCTTCTTTGCTTGGTCGAGTTGTTTCTCTATTGCCCTTCTAGCGGCTTGTTGAGATTCCAGTGTGTCTTGAGTAGCCAGGACATCAAAATAAGCACTGCACACTCTTAACATTAAATCTTGTTCTGCTGCCAAATAATCTGCTTCAGCTTGGGCAACGATTTTATTTGCTTTTTTTAACATCATCCATGCACCAGGATCAATAATGTTTTGTCTTAAAGTGATATCCCATTGCAAGCCGTCTGCTTCTTGGTCAAATTGAGTTGTGTTGGTTATTACCACAAAATCACCAGAAATAGGATCCACAATTTTTTGTTGAAAAGTACTGCTGCCATCAGTATTCGTATCGGAATAAGTTCCAGATGCAGATATTTGAGGTAACAGTGAACTTCTTGCTTGCGGTTTAGATTCAATAATTGCCTCTTTGTTGGCATAAGCTTCTTTCAAACGAGGGTCGTTAATCAAAGCATCTTCATAGATATCCATGAGAGTAGCTCCATTGGCAATAAATGGTATTGCAAAAACAAGTATTATCGATATTATTTTGGCAATTTTATTGTCCATTTTTCTTCGGTATTTTATCGATTTTTTTTCAGTACTTTTAAACTTCATAAGAACAGATTCTTAGAGAAGCTATAGGTTATATAGTCCGTCTATTACATACAAGTGATTGGTGTAACGAATTGTAACTTATAGCATGGTTCATTCTAGAGTATTGCAATCATCAATAATGCGACGATGTTAATAATTTTGATCAAAGGGTTAATTGCTGGACCAGCAGTATCTTTATATGGGTCACCAACTGTATCTCCCGTAATTGAAGCATTATGAGCTTCAGACCCTTTACCGCCAAAATGGCCGTCTTCAACATATTTCTTAGCATTGTCCCATGCACCACCACCTGTGGTCATGGAAATTGCAACGAAGAGGCCCGTTACGATTGTTCCTATTAACAATCCCCCTAGTGCTCTAATACCACCATCGTCTGGCATCATGATGTTCATGATTAAGGCAAGAGCTATCGGAACCAATACCGGTAAGAGTGATGGCACGATCATTTCTTTAATTGCGGACTTAGTTAAAAGATCAACTGCTTTTGAGTAATCTGGCTTGCTGCTGCCATCCATTATTCCTGGGATTTCTTTAAACTGGCGTCTTACTTCAGTGACCACAGATCCTGCTGCCCGTCCTACAGCCTCCATTGCCAGGGCAGCGAATAAATAAGGAACCATGCCCCCAACAAATAAACCAATAATGACTGCAGGGTCATCCAAGCTAAAGCTGACCAGTTTTCCTTGAGCTGCAAGGTTATTTGTAAAGTCTGCAAATAGAACCAATGCAGCTAAGCCAGCAGAGCAAATTGCATAGCCTTTAGTAACCGCTTTTGTAGTATTTCCTACAGCATCAAGTGGATCAGTGATGCTTCTAATCTCTGATGGCAGTTCAGCCATTTCAGCGATACCTCCAGCATTATCTGTAATAGGACCAAAAGCATCTAATGCTACAATCATTCCAGTTAAAGAAAGCATAGATGTTGCTGCTATGGCAATGCCGTATAAACCTGAAAGCATATAAGCACCCCAAATACTCAGGCAGACAGCAAGCACCGGTATGGCCGTTGCTTTCATAGAGATTCCTAAACCTGCAATGATATTGGTCGCATGTCCTGTTGTTGATGCTTCAGCAATCTTCTTAACAGGGCTATAGTCGGTACCAGTATAGTACTCTGTTACCACAACTATGAAGGCAGTCAGAGCAAGACCAATCAAAGCTGCATACCAGATTTCAAGTGGCATATTCATCACTTGGGTGACTGGATAAAAAGCTCCTGCTGCAACCAGACCTGAAATAATGACTCCTTTATAAAGTGCACCCATCACTTTTCCACCTTCTTTAGTTTTAACAAAGAACGTTCCAATCACAGAAGCAACAATTGATACAGAACCCAGAACTAACGGGTATAAAATGGCATCATTAACATTTTCTTGATTGGAAAAAATTAATCCACCAAGCAACATCGTTGCAATAATTGTCACGGCATAGGTTTCAAATAGGTCGGCTGCCATTCCAGCACAATCTCCAACGTTATCTCCAACATTATCCGCGATCACAGCTGGATTTCTTGGATCATCTTCTGGAATCCCAGCTTCAATTTTACCCACTAAATCTGCACCTACATCGGCTCCTTTTGTAAAAATACCACCACCCAAACGTGCAAAGATGGAAATCAATGAACCACCAAAGGCTAAACCAATCAATGCATGTAAACTTTCATCTGGTGCAATGTTCAAAAAAGATCTGAGAAATAAGTAGTATCCACTGATCCCCAGTAAACCCAAACCAACTACTAATAAGCCAGTAACAGCTCCCCCTTGAAATGCCACTGAAAGAGCGGCATTCATTCCAGAATAGGCCGCTTGAGCAGTTCTAACATTTGCTCTAACAGAAATATTCATTCCAATATAACCGGCTAGACCTGAAAAAATGGCTCCAACAAGAAACCCATTTGCTGTCAACCATCCGATTCCGCTAAAACCTAAAATCAGGAAGATAAGAATTCCAACAATGCTAACAGTTAAATATTGTCTATTAAGATAAGCCGTTGCTCCTTCTTGGATTGCTCCAGCAATTTCTTGCATTTTTTCACTTCCCGCTGACTTTTTAAGAATATCTAATGCAAAAATGATTCCACAAACAATGGCAGTTACCGAAGCTGTTAATGCCAACCACAATACTTGGGTTTCACTCATTTTTTACTCCTATTTACTTGAATCTTAAATTTTTGATATTTTTTTTAAAAAAATTTCGAGGATCATACCACAAAATTTGTCTTAAGCCTTTTTGGAATTAATTTATTTTTTAAGTGTGCAAAAACAGGTAAACCATTTTTATATCGTGGATAAGCTTCCCCTTTGATTAATGGCAGCATATACGCTTTACATTCGGCAGTAATTCCATAGCCGGTTTTAGAAATATATTTTTTTGGCATCATTTTTTCATTGTTTGCAACTTTTGATAAATCAGCCGATCCAATTCTCCATTTATAGGGGCTATCTGAAATTCTATCAATGGTTACCATCAATGATTTTTCCCCATTAATAGCCATCTTAACAGCGGCTTCTCCAACAGAATATGCTTGTTTCAGATCAGTTTCTGAAGCAAGATGGCGTGCCGATCTTTGAAGATAGTCAGCTATTGCATAGTGGTATTTATATCCTAAGTCTTTCTTTATCATTGAAGCTAGTTCTGGAGCTACCCCTCCCAATTGTTTATGGCCAAAGGAATCTCTTGTTCCCGCATCTGCCAAGAACTGTCCATTCTTATACCTTGTACCTTCACTGGCAACGATAACGCAATAGCCGTTTTTGTTGACTGATTTTTCTACATTTCTTAGAAAATCTTTACGATTAAAAGGCACTTCAGGAAAAAGAATGATATGTGGTGGTTCATTTTTATTATTAGCTATTAACCCTGAGGCGGCGGCTATCCATCCTGCGTGTCTGCCCATGACTTCAAGAATAAAAACTTTTGTTGATGTTTCAGCCATTGATGAAACATCCAAGCTGGCTTCATGAGTTGACACGGCAATATATTTGGCAACGGAACCAAATCCAGGACAAGTGTCTGTTATTGGTAAATCGTTATCAACTGTTTTTGGTATACCAATGGATGCTACTGGGAAATTCATTTTTTCTCCCATTTGAGAAACTTTTAGTGCGGTGTCCATTGAATCGCCACCACCGTTATAAAAGAAGTAACCAATATTGTGAATCTTAAATACTTCTATTAGTCTTTCATATTCTTTTTGGTTTTCTTCAAACCCTTTTAACTTGTAACGAGCAGTTCCAAAGGCGCCTCCAGGGGTGTATTTAAGAGAGGCTATTTCCTGATCGCTTTCAAGACTGGTATCAATTAATTCTTCTTTCAATGCACCAAGGATTCCATTTTTTCCTGCATAGACTTTCCCTATCTTTGTTTTATATTTTCTAGCGGTCTCTATGACTCCACAGGCACTAGCATTAATGACGGCTGTGACACCTCCAGATTGTGCGTAGAATGCATTTTTATTGGTCATTTTCTTTTCCATATCTTTCTTGTTTATATATGATAGCGATAGATTCATTCTATTAACACTATATTGCTACAGAGAATCATTGGGATGATTTTATGAGAATAATTTTATTAGGAGCTCCCGGGTCAGGTAAAGGAACCCAAGCGGAGAAATTAACTTTTGATTTTGGACTGCTGCAAATTTCAACTGGAAATTTGTTGAGACAAGCCATTACTGATGGAACCAAAATAGGGAAAAAAGCAAAGGCAATTATGGCCGCAGGCGATCTGGTTTCTGATGAAATCGTACTAGATTTAATAAAAATATCATTGTCTAGTGACTCCAACCAGAACAGTTTTGTGCTCGATGGTTACCCCAGGAACCTTAGCCAAGCAAAATCATTGGAGGAATTACTAACTGATTTAGATTTACCGCTCGATTATACGGTGCTAATTGAGGTAGACTCAGATACCTTAATCAAGCGGCTTTCTGGACGTCGGATATGCTCCAAAACGGGCAAAACCATCAATATATATTTTTCCAAACAATCTGAAATTGATCAATGTATTGAAGCGGGAGGTGAATTAATTCAAAGAACTGATGATAATTTGGAATCGATCACTAATAGAATCAATGTGTATAAAGAGCAAACTGAACCATTAATTGATCATTATAAATTAAATGGACTCCTTAAGGTCGTTGATGGGAATGGTGAGATTGAAATCGTAAATAAACGATTAATCCAAGCAATAGGTATTGAAACTTAGTAATTACTTAGAAGTTTTACCAGTTTTTCTCCAATAACTTTTTTTCGCCAACCATTTAGTAATCTCGAATTATTGGTGTCTTGTAACAAGGACAAGCAGTCTTTTTTCGAAGCAAGAACATCTGATGGAATATTTAATTCTAAGGCTTTTGCATTGATGCATTTGCTAAAATTCTTTAACAGATTTGGATCAGGATGTAATTTCCTCTTTTTTTGTACAAGAGTTTTTGATTTTTTTGCGCCATTTAAATCCTGTCTAATTATTTTTAGTATTTGTTCGTGATGCATTACTTCTAAATTCCTGGTTTTAACGCCAAGCTTATTTAACTGGTCTAATGAATTTGGCTTTGTTTTAGCGATTTTAATCAAAGCTTGATCATTTAAAGTCCATTGTCTAGGTAGATCAATTTCCATTGCTTTTTTCTCTCTCCAAATTGCTAGTTTTACTGCTAGATTCTGATTCTTCGGGCTCAGGTTTTTTATTCCTGAGATTCTTTTCCAAGATTGGTTTGGATTAAAAAAATCTTCTGGATTAGACATAATTTTTGATGAATCTTCTAACACCCAATCGTAACGTCCCTCATCTATTAATTTCTTTCTCAAGACACTATGTAAGCTAACAAGGTGTTTCACATCTTCTATTGCGTATTGTATTTGTTTTGCACCCAGAGGTCTTTTAGCCCAGTCGCTTCTTGTTTCTGTTTTATTAATTTCAATATTGAGTTCTTGTTCCAGTAGTTGTTTGATACCAACTTGAGAAGAATATCCAAGTAATGACGCAGCAATTTGTGTATCAAATATATTCGGAGGTATTTTTTTATTGATTAAATAAAAGATTTCTAGATCCTGCCTAGCGGAATGAAGTATCTTTAATTTACTGGGGTTGAAAATTTCTTTCCAGATTAATGTTAAATCGTTCTTTTTTAGTAAATCAATGCATGTCGAATGTTGTTCGGATGAAATTTGAAGCAAACAAAGTTTGGGGAAAAAAGTTTTTGTTCTGATAAATTCCGTATCCACACCAATTCTATCTGTATTTGAAACAGAGGAGGCAAAACTATTTATTGACTCTTGTGTATCTGACAAGTTTGGTGAATTTTTTGTTTTTTTCATAAATTTTTTTGTTTAACAATTATAATGAAATTCCTATTTTATGATTAAATTATTAACAGTATTTTGGAATATTATTCTGAGAAAGTCTGGACCTGAAGAAGTTCCTGATTCAAATTTTCTATTGTTCACAACTTTTATTTTTTTTCTCCTTTCCCAAATTCTAGTTGGATTTAAGATGTATCAAGGGGCGGTAGGTCTTTTTTTTCAGTTGTTATTTCTTGACACGGTGCTTTTAATAATTTGGCTCCGAGCTATTCTTCAGTTATCAGGAAAACTGGAACGGTTTAGACAAAGTTTAACAGCACTTTTTGGAACCGGGACATTGTTTAATTTCATACTAAGCCCATTCATGCTTTTTTATGCGCCTTATTTAGAACTGTTAACCTCTTCTGATGACCTACAAATAGCTGCTGAATTACCAGTACCTGCGTTGTTGGGTGTGGTTATACTAATTATTGCGATTTGGTCTGTCTTGGTAATGGGGCACATTTTCTCCAGGGCAACTTCAAAAAGTAGAGCCATCGGTTTAGGATTGGCTCTAGTTTATTCATTTATTAATTTCATGATTTCAACTTCATTTCAAGTTGCCTAATAAATTATGCATATACACATCCTAGGAATTTGTGGCACTTTTATGGGTAGTTTGGCTGTGTTAGCAAAAGATTTAGGATTTAAAGTGACCGGTTCAGACCTGAACGCATACCCACCGATTAGCGACCAGTTAGAAGATTTGAATATAGAGGTGATCCCAAATTATGATATTGAACAATTGAGGCTTAAGCCAGATCTAATTGTCATAGGCAATGTTATGAGCAGGGGCATGCCTATTATTGAAGAAATATTAAGGCAAGACTTAACCTATACTTCTGGACCACTGTGGCTAAAAGAAAATGTTTTAACCAATAAAAAAGTTATTGCAATAAGTGGAACACATGGCAAAACCACAACGGCAAGTTTAATTACTTTTTTACTACAAGAGATGGAAGTTGATCCGGGGTTTTTAATTGGAGGAGTATCTGAGGATTTAAAACGATCATCGAATATTGGAAGAGACCCGATTTTTATTATTGAGGCCGATGAATACGACACAGCATTTTTTGATAAACGATCTAAATTTATTCATTACAAGCCGGATATCTTATTAATTAATAACATTGAGTTCGATCATGCAGATATTTTCAAAGATACAGATCAAATCATATGGCAATTCCACCAATTGCTAAGAACTTTGTCACCAAATACAAAAATTATCGCTAATCGTGATGATCATAATATCCAACAACTTTTTAAAATGGGAGTTTGGTCTGGCATTGATTATTTTTCATCTAAGATGGATCAGAAAACGAAATGGGCTTATATTGAAAATGATCTAGGCCAGTACAATTTATTCTGCAATGATGAAAAGATCGATCAAATGCAGCTTAAATTATTAGGGAAACATAATATGATGAATCTAACGGCTTCAATTGCTGTGCTTTCAAATTTAGAACTGGATCCTAAAAACTTAATAGCTAGTGCAAAAAAATTTACTGGCGTCAAAAGGAGATTGGAAAATTTAGGCCAGTTTTCGAAAATAGATCTTTTTGATGATTTTGCCCATCACCCTACATCCATTAAGGCATCTATTGCAGCTGTTAAGTCAACATTAGATTCATCTAGTCTTTATGCAGTTGTCGAGTTGGCAAGCAATACCATGAGAAAAGGAAGTTTAAAGTCGGAGCTAAAACAGTCCTTCGTTGATGTTGATTATGCATGGATATTGGATTCAGGAAATATTCAATGGGATATTAAAGAGGAGTTTGCTGAAATACAGAATGTTTCTATTTTGCAAACTCTTGGTGATTTACCTGATCAAATACAAAGTAAAATAAAACCAGGCGATTCTCTTATTATTATGACGAATAGTGACTCTAAGAGGATTATCAATATTCTGAAAAAAGGGTGATTTATTTGGGAGAGATTTTCTAAATGTCAGAGCAAAGTATACCTATCTTCCCGCTCAGAACTGTCCTGTTTCCTGCCTCTAAGATCCCACTGAGAATTTTTGAGCCAAGGTACTTAGACATGGTGAGTAAATGTTTACGGTCCAATACAGAGTTTGGAGTTGTGCTAAGCAAAGAAGTTATGCAACCAGGCATGTACGAAACTTATAACATTGGAACTTTGGCTTCAATAATTGATTGGAGTCAAGACAATGATGGATTGTTAAACATAACTGTACTTGGTACTAACAAATTTAAATTAATATCGATTTCAAAACAAGAAGATGGTCTCAATATTGGGGATATAAATGTTCTGGAACACGAAGAGGATTTTAAAGCACCACCAAATTTCGATAATATGATACGACTTCTAGAAGCAATTATAGAAGATATTGATTTATTTGATGACTTGGATAAATATTTCGAGAGTGCATCTTGGGTAAGTTTTCGGTTTGCTGAAATTTTGCCCTTGAAAATAGAGGACAAGCAAAAATGCTTAGAGCTCAATGATCCGATATTGAGATTAAACTTCTTAGAGCCACTTTTAAAATTAATAAGGGAAAACTCACAACAATAGGGCTAATTAATCAACTCGTACCACGCTGGTTGTCAGTCTTCCTGATTTAAATAAATTAATTTTTCTATAGCCAGGTTTATTTTTAGACACGCTTTGTTTATTTTCCTGAAATTGATAGCATGTCGAAGGAGTGGACAAGAATTGAATTGAACCCAAAGTAGTTTCAGACTCATGATGGACATGACCCCAAACCACTGCTTTTACATTTGGTTTATCCAAAATCAATGACAGGAATTGATCCTTATTATGTAATCCTATTTCATCAATCCAAAATCCCATTTCAATTGGTTGATGATGTAAGCAAAAGATGAGATTTTTGTGCAAATTGATCTCAATCAGTTTTCGGATTTTTTTTAGTTGATTGTTTATTAACACGCCTCCTTCTTTACCGGTTACTGAACTGTCCAAGACTATTAGAACCCATTCATCGGATAATGGTATAGATCGAACAATGGGAAAATTACTTTGAAAAATGAGTTTGAAATTATCGCGATTGTCGTGGTTCCCAGGGATGGAAAAGAATGGTTTTTTTAATGATTCTATTTTATTTTTATAAAGTAGATAACTTTCTGCACTACCGTCACCGGATATATCACCAGATACCAAAATGAAATTTGGGTTTTCATTTTTATCAATCCAGTGAATTACTCTTTTAAAGGAATAGTAAGTCTTGCATGTTTTGATTTCGGTGTTTTTATCTTTTGTTAAATGTGGGTCCGTGATTTGTATTATGTTAATCAAGAAAAAACCGAAAACATTATTATGAAATCAATATCGGTAATAATCTGCTTTATAGGGACCTTCTTCAGAGACACCAATATAATCAGCCTGTTTTTTGGTCAGTTGTGTCAACTTAACACCAATTTTATCCAAGTGAAGACGTGCAACCTTTTCATCAAGTTCTTTGGGAAGAACGTAAACTTTGTTTCCGTATTTATCTGGATTTTGCCACAGTTCAATTTGAGCAAGTGTTTGATTTGTAAATGAATTAGACATAACAAAACTCGGATGCCCTGTGGCACATCCTAAGTTTACCAATCTTCCTTCTGCAAGCAAAATCAGTCTTTTCCCGTCTGGGAAAACGATATGATCGACCTGGGGCTTGATGTTAATCCATTCTAATTTTTGTAGAGACTCGATATCGATTTCATTGTCAAAATGACCAATATTACAAACAATGGATTGATCTTTCATCTGCTCCATGTGTTTTTTGTTGATGACATGATAATTGCCAGTTGCTGTTACAAAAATATCTGCTTTTGAACAGGCATCATCCATGGTAACCACTCGGTAACCTTCCATAGCTGCTTGCAGGGCACAGATGGGATCTATTTCCGTTACCCAAACGGTTGCACCAAGTGCACTGAGACTTTGAGCACATCCTTTACCGACGTCCCCATAGCCTGCAATAACTGCAATTTTACCTGCTATCATGACATCCGTTGCCCGTTTTATACCATCCACCAAAGATTCTCGGCACCCATAAAGATTGTCAAACTTCGATTTTGTGACCGAATCATTGACGTTGATTGCTGGGCACAGTAGAGTCGAGTCCTTTTCCATATCGTAGAGTCTTTTTACGCCCGTGGTTGTTTCTTCAGAAACTCCTTTGACATTCTTAAGCAATTCAGGATATTTTTCATGCATCACCAGAGTCAGATCGCCACCATCATCTAAGAGCATATTGGGAGTCCAGCCATCTGGTCCATGGATGGTTTGTTCCACACACCACCAGTACTCTTCTTCCGTTTCATCTTTCCATGCGAAAATGGGAACCCCTTTGGCTGCAAGGGCTGCAGCTGCATGATCTTGTGTTGAGAAGATATTACAAGAGGACCACCTGATATCGGCACCCAATTCAATCAGTGTTTCAATGAGAACAGCCGTTTGAATGGTCATGTGCAGACAGCCTGCTATTCTAGCCCCCTTTAATGGTTTTTTTGATCCAAATTCTTCTCTGAGACTCATTAATCCAGGCATTTCAGTTTCGGCGATTTTAATTTCCTTCTCGCCCCATTCAGCCAGACTAATATCGGTGATTTTAAAATCTTCGTCTCTATTTCTTGCCAGTTCGACCATGGTTATTCCTCAGAACATTTATAATAGAACAATTATAAACCAGATTGGCTTCTTAAATCTTCAGCTTTGTTGGTTTCTTCCCAGGGGAAGTTTTCATCTTCCCTGCCAAAATGGCCATAAGCCGCTGTTTTTTGGTATATGGGTTGGAGCAGATCAAGCATATTCATGATGCCAAAAGGGGTCAAATCAAAGTGTTCATCAACCAGGCCAACAATTTTTTCTTTGCTAATTTTTTCAGTATCAAAGGTTTTGATTCTTACCGAAGTCGGTTTAGCAACCCCAATTGCATAGGAGACTTGGATTTCGCACCGATCGGCAAGTTCTGCTGCGACTATATTTTTTGCTACATATCTTGCTGCATAAGCTGCAGATCGATCTACTTTTGACGGATCTTTTCCAGAAAACGCTCCCCCTCCATGTCGTGCCATGCCGCCATAGGTATCGACAATGATTTTTCTGCCAGTGAGACCACAATCACCAACGGGACCGCCAATGATAAAACTACCTGTTGGGTTGATTAAGAATTTTGTGTCATTTGTAATCAGATTAGTCGGTAAAGTAGGTTTAATGATGTGCTCTATTACTTCTTTTTCAATTTCATCCATGCTGATTTTTTCATCATGCTGAGTTGATAAAACAACGGTATCAATAAATTCAGGTTTGCCATTATTAAATCTTACGGTGACTTGGCTTTTTGCATCGGGTCTGAGCCATTCCAATTCGTTACTTTTTCTAACTTGAGATTGTTTTTTGACCAATTGATGAGACAGCAAGATGGTTGTCGGCATTAATTCAGCTGTTTCGCTTGTGGCATAGCCAAACATCATACCTTGGTCTCCAGCGCCCTGACTTTCCTTTGAATCTCTATCAACTCCCATGGCAATGTCTGGAGATTGTTTACTGATGGCAGATAAAACTTTACAAGACTTATGATCGAAACCTAACTCTTCTTTGTCGTAGCCAATTTGTTTAATTGTATCCCTTGCTATGGATTCGTAGTCAACTTCAGCAGAAGTTGTTATTTCTCCAGCTAGGACCACAAGACCGGTTTTGACTAAGGTCTCCACTGCGACCCTGCATCCCTTGTCTTCATTTAGGATAGCATCCAAAATTGCATCTGATATTTGGTCAGCCATCTTGTCAGGATGTCCTTCACTCACTGATTCTGAAGTCATTAAATACGAAGATTCACTCATTATTTACCTCAATACTTACATGTTTAATAATTTAAAGGGGTCGATTATAGCAATAACGATTAATTAAGGTATATGATTATTATAAAACTTCTTGCGACTAGTCTTTCGGTAGTGGAAAATAATTTTTATATTTTTATGTATACGATAAAATCATTTAATTTATTGTTAAATCAAACAAGGCATTAACATCGAAAAGCAAATATTAGCCAATGCAATAAGAATGCTCTCCTGCGATGCTGTTCAAAAAGCAAATTCAGGCCACCCTGGTATGCCCATGGGTATGGCTGATATCGCTGAAGTATTATGGAATGATTTCCTAAAGCATAATCCCAACAATCCTTTTTGGCCGAATAGAGACCGTTTTGTCTTATCCAATGGGCATGGTTCCATGTTGCTCTATTCAGTATTGCATTTGAGTGGTTACAACCTCTCAATCGATGATCTAAAAAACTTCAGGCAGTTTGACTCAAAAACCCCAGGACATCCTGAACTTGACCTGGATATTGGCATTGAAACCACCACAGGTCCTTTGGGTCAGGGCATAGCGAATGCGGTTGGAATGGCTTTGGCCGAAAAGGTACTTGCCAGTAAATACAACCGGGAGCAATATAATGTGATTGATCATTTTACTTACGTTTTTGCAGGTGATGGTTGTTTGATGGAAGGTGTTTCGCATGAAGCCTGCTCACTTGCAGGGACCCTTGAACTAGGTAAGTTGATTTGTTTTTATGACGACAATGGCATTTCCATTGATGGTAGTGTAGAGGGATGGTTTGCTGAAGATGTAGCAAAAAGGTTTGAGGCTTATGGGTGGCATGTTGTTGACGGGATTGATGGACACAATCCAGAAGAGATCAAGCAAGCAATCAAAGCGGCACAAAAGCAAACCGATAAACCTTCGATCCTTGTGTGTAAAACTATTATTGGTTTTGGTGCTCCCAACAAAGCCGGCACCGCAGATACTCATGGTGCTCCGCTGGGCGATGAAGAAATTAGTAAGGTGAGAAAAGAACTTAATTGGGAATATGGTCCATTTGAAATTCCGAAACAAATTAAAAATGCCTGGGATGCATCTCAACAAGGTGCAGAAGCCGAAGCAACTTGGACTAATTTGTTCAAGGCATACACATCCAATTTCCCGGAACAAGGTAACGATTTAGAGAGCAGACTGAATCCTGATCTCTCAAGTGCAAGATTCGAAGTCCTACAAGGACTGATCGAGGATTTGCAAACCAATGTCGATGAAGTTGCCACCAGAAAATCTTCCTTGATTGTATTAAATGCATTGGCAAAAAATTTTCCAGAACTCCTTGGTGGTTCTGCCGATTTAACCGGTTCCAACTGTACTTATCACGAAGCCTCAAAAACCATAACCACAGATGATGCCAATGGCAACTATGTCTTTTACGGAGTCAGAGAATTTGGGATGGCAGCCATCATGAATGGCATGTGTTTGCACGGCGGTGTGATTCCCTATGGCGGAACTTTTCTGACTTTTACAGATTATTCTAGAAATGCATTACGCATGGCAGCGATGATGGAACTGGGCGTGATCCATGTTCTTACGCATGACTCAATAGGACTGGGCGAAGACGGCCCCACCCATCAACCCATTGAGCATGTCCCCAGCTTGAGATTAATTCCCGGACTGAATGTATGGCGTCCGTGCGATACGACAGAGACCGCCGTGGCTTGGCAGTCTTCGATTCAGTACAGAACCGGTCCGTCCGCACTGATCTTGACCAGACAGTCATTGCCCCAATATCAAAGATCTCCAGGCCAACTGCAAAACATTGCATATGGTGGCTATATTCTGTATCAGGAAGAGAACGATTCATTGGATGCAGTTATCATCGCCACTGGATCGGAGGTGCAGCTTGCCATGAATGCTGCCAGAAAAGCGACACAAAATGGTCATCAGGTCAGGGTGGTTTCAATGCCATGTTTGGATATTTTTGAACTGCAGCCGGAAACATACCGGCACTGTGTTGTACCTGAAGGTTTTGAAAAAGTGATGATTATTGAGGCTTCCAAATCCAGTGGGTGGAGCCATTATCGAAGCCCAAAAGGGATCGTCATCGGGATGGATTCTTTTGGTAAGTCCGCTCCTGCGCCGGAATTATTTGAACATTTCGGATTTTCGGATGACAATGTATACCAACAATTAATGACTATGATTGAAAAATAAGTGAGGAGACTGGGATGGCAGTAAAGATTGCGATCAATGGCTACGGAAGGATTGGCAGGAATATCTTAAAGGCTTTGTTTGAAGGCAACAGAACCAGTGAATTGGAAATTGTGGCAATCAATGATCTGGGCGATGCAGAAAGCAATGCCTATCTGACCAAGTATGATACTACCCATGGTATTTTTCCTTTTGATGTCGAGGTTAAGGGTGATTGTCTTGAGATTGACGGCAAGCAAATACAGGTCTTTGCCGAAAGAGATCCTGAGAAACTCCCATGGCAGGATTTGGGAGTAGAAGTGGTACACGAATGCACCGGATTTTTCAGAACGCGGAAATTGGCAGGCAAACATCTAAAAGCCGGGGCTAAAAAAGTTGTAATATCAGCACCTGTTGGCACGGACATTGACGCCACTATCGTTTATGGCGTGAATCACCATACTCTCTCCAAGGAGCATGAGATTATTTCCAATGCTTCCTGTACCACCAATTGTCTTGCTCCCCTGGTGCTACCACTCCATCAGGCGATTGGGGTCGAAAGCGGGATTATGACCACCATACATGCATACACCAATGATCAGGTGCTGACTGATGTTCTACACAAGGATCTCAGAAGAGCCCGCTCTGCAACTCAATCCATGATTCCGACCAAAACCGGAGCCGCTTCTGCGGTGGGCCTAGTATTGCCGGAATTGCAAGGAAAACTTGACGGCTTTTCAATCAGGGTGCCCACCATCAATGTATCCCTGGTTGATCTGAGTTTTATTGCATCTAGACCGACAACGATAGAAGAGATCAATGAGGTGATCAAGGCAGCCGCATCCGGTCCACTGAAAAATGTTTTGGACTACAGCGACGGCCCGCTGGTTTCGGTTGATTTCAATCATAATCCAGCTTCATCGACTTACGATGCAACCATGACCAAAGTCCAGGAGGGCACTTTGGTGAAAGTTTGCTCGTGGTATGACAATGAATGGGGTTTCTCCAACCGGATGCTGGACACCACATTGGCATTGATGAACGCCAGCTAACCCAATAGCAAGGGTCGGAATGACATTCCCTCAAATGAAAGACCTTGATCTTCAGGGGCAAAAAGCCATGTTAAGGCTGGATCTCAATGTGCCCATGGAAAATGGTCAGATCACCAGCGATGCAAGAATAAAAGCGGTGATTCCAACCATTTTGGCAATCCAGGAGCAGGGGGGCAAGGTAATTGTTCTGTCGCATTTGGGTAGACCTAATCCCGAGGCACCAAAAGCAAGTGATTCATTACAGCCAGTGGCTGAAAAGCTAGCACAACTAACGGGTCAACAAGTTCACTTTGAACCCAACTGGATTGAATCGATACCGGATATTGAAAATGGTATCGTTGTCTGCGAGAACGTGAGATTTCATGAAGGCGAAACATCCAACAGCGAGGCATTTTCCAAACAAATAGCATCCTTATGTGATGTCTACGTGATGGATGCCTTTGGTGCAGCCCACAGAAAACACGCCACCACTTATGGAGTTATCACCTTTGTGCAAATAGCGTGTGCCGGACCCTTATTGACCTCGGAAATTGAATCTTTAAGCAAAGCCATGCAGGAACCGGAAAGACCTCTGGTGGCGATTATTGGAGGGGCCAAGGTTTCATCCAAACTGGGAGTTATTGAAACACTGGCTGGTATCTGCGATCACATTATTGTTGGTGGCGCCATAGCCAATACTTTTTTATCCTCAGCCCAGATTGAGACGGGAAATTCGCTGATCGAGTCGGATATGGTCGCAGTGGCAAAGAGAATTCTCAAGAGCAACCAGGTTAATGTGCCACTTCCGAGTGATGTCATGGTTGCAAAAGAGTTATCCCAAGAGTCCGAAGCAGTCAGGAAAAGCGTTGCTGATATAGAAAGGGACGATCAGATTTTGGACATTGGTCCAGAAACCGCAAAGGCGTACAAACACATCATAAACTCTGCTAAGACCATCATATGGAATGGTCCGCTGGGTGTTTTTGAAATAGACCAGTTTAGTGGAGGTACCCAAGCATTAGCACTGGCTGTAGCAGAGAGTAACAGTTACACCCTTGTCGGTGGGGGTGATACTGTTGCGGTAATTGAAAAATATGGGATTAAGGATTCTATCGACTATGTTTCAAGCGGTGGAGGTGCCTTTCTCGAGTTCATTAAAAGCGGTAAGCTCCTTTCATTGGAAGCATTATCCAGGCACGCCAAAAGTTAAGGAGGAATAGAGGGATGCTGTTCAGGTTTTTCAGTCTGTTTACCAAAGCAACCAAGGTCGAGGCCCATGAGATCAAAGCCGTATTCTTGTCCTTTGCATTTGTCTTTACTATCTTGGCATCCTATTACATTCTCCGGCCTGTGCGTGATGGTATGTCCAGTGACTGGACCGATGTAGAATTGAGCACGATCTGGACATTTACTTTCCTGATCAGTTTTTTTGTGGTGTCACTATATGGTTTTGCATGTTCGAAAATAAAGTTTAAGTTCTTGGTCCCCAGTGTTTATGGGTTCTTTTCACTGACTTTTTTCCTGCTGTTTCTGCTGATTCAACTCTTTCCCGATTTAAATCTCATCAACCAAATATTCTACGTTTGGGTCAGTGTGTTCAGCCTGCTCAATATGTCCGTGTTTTGGAGCTTTATGGCCGATACCTATAACAAGGAACAGGCAAAAAGACTCTTCGGTTTTATTGCATCAGGCAGTAGTCTTGGGGCCATATTCGGACCGATCATTTCTTTGGCGCTTGTTAGAGTAATTGGTTCCAACAGTTTAATATTGATTTCTGCAAGCATGCTGTTGATACCGATAGTCATAGTCTTCCATCTTGAAAAAATAAGAGTAGTGGAACTACAAAACACTACCGCTTCAAAGTTCAATGAGCAACCGATGGGTTCGAATATTTTCGCAGGATTTAAAACCTTTGCTACGACCCCTGTCCTCTTGGGTATTGGCTTGTTTATCGTTCTCTATTCTGGGATCAGTACCTTTGTTTATTTTGAGCTGAAAAATATCTTGGCAAGCATCGATCAGGATGCAAGGACCGAAATATGGGCTGGCATGGATTTGGCGGTAAATGTTTTGGCGGTTCTAACGGCAATGTTTGGAACCGGTCGTTTGGTCACTAGATTCGGACTGACAGTTACTTTGCCTTTGGTACCAGTAATTATTATTGCGGGATTATTGCTAGTTGCCCTATCGCCAATGCTTTGGACCGTTGTCGGATTGCAGGTTGTAAGAAGAGCGGGAGAATATGCCATAACAAAACCAGGCAGAGAAATGTTGTTCACAACCGTAGACAGGGATACCCGTTTTAAGGCAAAAAGTGTCATCGATGTTGTGGTTTATCGGGGTGGGGATATTTTTTGGGCGTGGGCCTTTACGGGCCTGACTCAATTGTTGGGATTTGGATTAGCAATAATCGCCATTATTGGTGCCGTGATCGCCTCTGCATGGTCTCTATTGGCATTTAACCTAGGAAGGTATTTTGACAGGCATCAAATCAATGACAATTAACTACCCAGTTGCTTCAGATCATTAATCACCTCTTCAGAGTGGCTATCTGAATTTACTTTTTTATAATGCTTAACAATTTCACCATCTGGATTGATGATAAATGATTGGCGTTTAGCGATTGTCATCATCATAAACTTCCCTAAAACGCCATAATCTTCCGCACAATTCTTATCTACGTCAGCAAGAATAGGAAATGGAAGACTGTACTTTTCGCTAAATTCTTGATGAGATTTAACACTATCCAAACTCACGCCTAATATCTGGGCATTCAGTTTTTGAAATTCAAAGATATCATCCCTGAAATTACATGCCTCAGTAGTGCAGCCTGGTGTGCCGTCTTTTGGGTAAAAGTATAATACCACCCATTTGCCCTTATAGTCTTCAAGCTTATGCCATGCTCCATTTTGATCTTGTAGATTAAAAGTTGGTGCCTTTTGGCCAATATTTATATCGGCCAGAGATGGTCCAATTATCAGGAAAGGACAGATAAACGAGATTAACAGCTTAATAATTTTCTTATGCATTCCGTTCTCCATAAAAACGTATAAAATAATATTACGTTATAAAATAAGATGTTTCACAATTATATTTTAATTTATGTCAGGTAATACACTTGTTAAAAAAATTGGTTTGATTTTACCGGGAGGAGGCGCAAGAGCAGCCTATCAGGTAGGTGTACTCAAAGCTATTTCAACAATTCTTCACAACGGAACACAATTTCCTTTTAAAGTCATTAGCGGAACTTCTGCTGGAAGCATCAACGCGGCTTTGCTTGCATCAGAAGCGAAAACGTTTAGTCAAAGTAGCATCGCACATCTGATTGATGTTTGGGCTAATTTTAAAATAAATCAGGTCTATAGAACCGATCTGTTAACGATGCTTAGGAGCAGCATTCTCTGGTCTCTGACCATTATTTCGGGGGGGGTTTTAATTCCCAATCCTAAATCCTTGCTTGATAATCGGCCTTTAAGAAAACTTATAAAAAAGCATATACGATTTTCAAATATTGAAGAGAATCTGAATCAATCTAATTTTGAATCTTTAGCAATTACAACAGCCAGTTACAAATCTAGAAAATCCTGTACTTTTTTCCAATCCAACAGTGTCAGTACTAATTGGCAACGATTTCTTCGAGAGGGTAAAGTAACTAAGATTAACTTGGATCATTTGATGGCGAGTGTGGCTTTACCACTTATTTTTCCAGCTGTCCAAATCGATAATGAATATTATGGAGATGGGGCAATGAGGCAAGCCACTCCATTGTCACCAGCAATTAGACTAGGCGCTGAAAAACTATTCATTATTAGTACCCATGAGACCGGTGAAAGACTGCCAGATTCTGATTATTATAATCGATACCCTTCTTTTGAAAAGATAGCAGGATATACGCTTGATGCTTTGTTTGCCGATGGACTGCAATCAGACATAGAAAGGTTAGACCGGATCAATCAGATTATAAAAAATGCAAAAAATGTAGAGATAAAAACGGATAAGAAATTGATGAAACATTTAGACTATCTGATTATAGCTCCATCTGAAGATCTTAATGATATAGCTCAAAAACACTACAAATGTTTACCTCTTCCTATTAGGGCGTTACTAAAGGGGTTAGGCTTCTCAAAAGATACTAAATCAGAAATGCTTAGCTTTTTGCTTTTTGAATCTCCTTATACTCAGGAGCTTATAGAACTAGGTTATCGTGATGGCATGGGAAAACAAGAAGAAATAATTGACTTCATAGAGTAGCTTCTTTTTTACTCTAAAAGAAACAAAGTAGCCAGACCTAGAAAGGTTATAAAACCCAACACATCCGTTAAAGTGGTCATCATCACTCCTCCAGCCAAAGCAGGATCAATGCCTACTCTTTTCAATAAAAATGGAATTGAAACACCAGCAATAGCTGATGCAAGAATATTCAGTAACATTGCTGCCCCGACTATAAACCCGATATTCCAAGGAGTCTGAAATAATACAACTGCTAAAACTGAAACAACAATAGACCATGTAAAGCCATTCAATAATGCAACCGAACCTTCTTTAATTAGTAGCCTGATTGCGTTGGATCTCTGGATTTTTTGCGTTGCTATACCTCTAATGACTAAAATTAGTGTCTGATTTCCCGCTACACCACCCATGCTTGCAACAATCGGCATTAAAACCGCGAGAATAACAATTTGTCCAAGAATTTCTTGAAAGAGTCCAACCGCACCAGCAACAATGAATGCGGTAATCAAATTCATTCCAAGCCATACAGCCCTTCTTTTTGAGCTTACAAGGACTGGGGCAAATATGTCATCCTCATCATCAAGCCCTGCCATGTTAAATATTTCACTATTTACTTGGTCTTGAATGACATCCACTACGTCATCAATGGTAATTTGTCCCAGGAGTTTGTTTTGATCATCAACAACTGGTGCTGAGGTTATATCTAAATCCTGGAAGTCTAATGATACTTCATGAGAATCTGTTTCTGCAGCAAACGCTTTTACTGATTCATCCATAATATCTTCTATGTTTTTTTCTTTGTTTTCGATAAATAAATCGACAAGCTTGACCGCCCCCAGATATTCATTATGTTTATTTACAATGTAAATATAATTTGTATCCTCGGGGAGCTTTCTTAGTTTTCTCAGATACCGAATTAAAACTTCTATTGTGATTCCCCTACGGACTGAGACAATGCGTGGATTAGTTAAGCCTCCTGCGGTATTTTCTTCATAAGACATCACTGACTCAAGTCTGACTTGGTCTTGTTGATCCAAGGCTGTAATGATTTGTTCTGTAATTGCTTCTGGTAAATCTATTAAGAGATCAGCCAAATCATCCAATTCCATATCTTGGGTTACTGCGATGAGCTCAGAGGCGTCCATCTCCTCAATTAGATTTTGTCTAACGTCATCCACTAATTCCTTTAGTATTTCACCCTCATCATCCTGGCCCACTAGCTGCCAGATGATTTTTCTTTTATCAACCGTCAAGGACTCCAATAGCCTTGCAATTTCTGGAGGATTAAGAGAAGTTAGTGTTTTTCTAATACCTGCAACCTGATCACTTTCAAGATCTTGTATCAATTGACCTAAATTATTATCTGGTTGCTGCATTATTTAACCTGTTTCTAAGAGTGCTTATCTTGGTATGAAGAACTGAGGGTAATTTTATGTAAAATAAATATTATTTACATTCTAAAATCATCTCCTAGATAGAATTTTTTAACATCTTTGTTTTCTAAGATTTGCTGAGGCGTTCCAGAAGTAATGACAGATCCTTGATTCATAATGTAGGCTCTTGTGCATATTCCAAGTGTCTCTCTTACATTATGATCAGTAATTAAGATTCCAATTTCTTGTTGAGCTAAATCTCTTATAGTTCTTTGTATGTCTATAACAGAAATTGGATCAACACCTGCAAAAGGTTCATCCAATAAAATAAATTTTGGTGTTGTTGCTAATGCTCTGGCAATTTCTACCCTTCTTCTCTCCCCTCCAGAAAGGCTAATCCCTAATGAAGTCCTGAGATCATTGATATTCATTTGGGTTAAAAGACCTTCAAGCTTTTCCTCAATATCAATTGTTTTCAAACCAGGCTGCGCTTGGAGAACAGCGATGATATTTTGCTCGACTGTAAGTTTTCTAAAAATAGATGCTTCCTGAGGTAAGTAACTCAGACCTATTTTTGCTCTATGATGCATTGGAAGATTGGTTAAATTATTGTCATCGATGGAAATCCGACCTCTTCTGCAGGAAATGAGTCCCACAATCATGTAAAAGGCAGTTGTTTTACCAGCGCCATTGGGTCCTAGTAATCCAACAACTTCACCACTCTTTACGTTAACACTGATATTTTTGACAACTTTTTTAGTGTTGTAATTTTTTTCTAAATCTTCTACTACTAATATGCTCAAAGCCTTTCCCACTGTAGTTCATTTTCTTTTATGTGTGCTGTAAGACCTTGTGCCTGAATTGTAATATCATCTTTATTAATGAAAACATTTCTATTGGTTGTTACGGTGTATGTGTTTGGATTAACTTCAAGGTATTCGGTTGTGAGCTTAGTTTTTTCAAGGATAGCGTTTGTAAAAGAAACATTCAGTTCTGGTAATAACAGAAAAGGCATGGCTTCATCATTCTCTCTGGTCAAGTTCTCAAGGATGACGTTTCCGTTCAGTACCAAGACATTTGAGCTTGATAAAATTTGTCCTTTTTCAGCAGTAATTATCCAATCGATATTTTGGTGTGTATCATATTTTATATTTACTCCAGTTAAATATATCTGTTTATTAGTGCTATTTATTTTGGCTTCTTTTGCAATAATCTTATAGAGGAATCTACCTTCCATGTCTGTTCCAAATAATTTTGCATTCTTGATTGTATAATCCGTTGAGATTATTTCTTGTGTTTCAAGATTTTCATCAGAATAAAAGTTAAGAAAATAAATAAAACTACTTCCAACCGCCAGTAGAGTTAGGATGACAAGCTTAGTCAAATAATTAGTCATAATAATTATTTTCAATAGAATACTGAACTAAATCGCAAACTTCTCT
>ERZ651768.723-NODE-723-length-24582-cov-15.895858_pt1 | contig 24582 bp, 17 predicted proteins | sample MGYA00514754_ERZ651768 | MGnify/ENA metagenome assembly ERZ651768
CATGAGCAAAGATGAAGATTTTGTAGAACACTTATTTATTGCCAACACCCACAATTACATGCTTTTTTTCACAGACAAGGGTAAATGTCACTGGTTGAAAGTCTATGATATTCCCCAGGGCGGACGAGCCACCCGCGGCCGGGCAATCGTTAACCTGATCGGCTGTGAGCCCGGGGAAAAAGTTGAAGCCTTTGTCAGCGTGAAACATTTTGATGATGATCATTATATCGTTATGGCAACCCAGAAGGGCATCGTTAAAAAGACAGTACTGTCTGCCTATGGCAAACCTCGAAAAGGAGGCATCTATGCCATTGAGATTCGAGAAGGGGATAAGCTTATCGAAGCCAGGATCACAAATGGCGAACACGACATCCTGTTAGGAACATATGAAGGAAAATCGATCCGGTTTTCTGAAAACAATATTCGCCCTAGCGGTAGAAAAACAATGGGCGTGAAAGGCATCAAATTGGGATCAAAAGAGGATTATGTAGTTGGTATGCTCGTAGTGCGTCGAGAAGGAACAATTCTGGTTGCCACGGAAAAAGGGATGGGTAAACGGACAGATGTAATCCAGTATCGTACTCAGACCCGAGGAGGAAAAGGGGTTATGACCATGCGCTGTACAGACAAGACAGGAAAAATGGTGAAAATCATGGAGGTGGTTGACTCGGACGACCTGATCATTATTACTGACTCTGGTGTACTTATGAGACAACCGGTGGCTGCCATTCGAACCATCGGACGCGTAACGCAAGGTGTAAAGCTGGTAAAGTTGGATGAAGGCACCAGCATCTCATCCATCACCAGGGTTATAAGTGAAGATGTAACTCCGGCAAAAGAAACCAAAGAAACAAAAGAAGCCCAAGAAAAAGACCCGGAGCCAGACACAGATGCAACATGAATTTAATAGCGAAAATAAAATCGATTGAATCCAGGATCGAATCAGCACAAAAAAAGAGCGACTTTAATCACCCCGTTCAAATTATTGCAGTAACCAAAACTCACCCATTTCAAACCATTAAAGAAGCATATAATTCGGGAATCACATCTATTGGTGAAAATCGCGTTCAAGAAGCATCACAAAAATTTGAATCTTTTGAACATATGCCAAACATCACTAAACGATTCATTGGACACCTTCAAACTAACAAAGTAAAAAAGTGTGTTGCTTTGTTTGATACAATAGACTCTGTTGATTCTCTGAAACTGGCAAAAAAAATATCTCAAGTCGCGGAAACTGTTAATAAAACAGTTTCCGTATTGTTAGAGATTAACACTAGTGGAGAACGACAAAAACACGGGTTTTCCCCGGATCACACTGAAAATATAATGACCTGTTTTAATGAAAAGAACATTAAGATAAAAGGATTAATGACGCTTGCCCCATTTACGACCGACAAAGGAAAACTTAGAAATTCATTTTTTCAACTTAGAGAGCTACAGGATAGAATTAACCACTCTTTAAAAACGGAGCAGATGACAGAACTTTCTATGGGCATGAGCGGAGATTATGAAATAGCCGTAGAAGAAGGCTCAACTATGATCAGGCTAGGAACTAAACTATTTGGAAAAAGAGACACCTAAGCAAGAAAGGATGTTTTATACATCTTTCAAGGGACCTAGCCCAGGAATCATAATATTTAGAAGACGCCGATAGCTTAATGAGATCTGCCAGGCGCCCACTCGCTGGTCTACCTCACCATCGATTCCAGAAAAAGCACCGCTTACAAAAAACGGTTTTTGAATGTTTAGGCTTACCCCTCCAATCTTCGTGTTCCATAAAGCACCGCATCCAATTGTTATAACTGTTGCCCGGGAATTTGGTGCAGCAACACCGCCCCAATACGCTTCAGTGGTATGCCGAGCGATCAGGCTTCCACCCAAGGACCCGCTTATGGAGGGGATTAGTTTTGAAAAGACAGTTAAAGAAAGATCATATAATTGAGACGCCTTATACCCATAATTATTTTCATTTATAGGTAATTCCGCCATTATTGTACCACCCATAAACACAGGGTTAATCATTTGTTTTTTAAAATACTGCATTTCTAGAAGACCCTTATATACACCATCACTCATACTGAAATGACGGTGATCTGTTTTTTCTTCACCTCCTAGAAAGAAAGGGTCAGATGTAAGGGTGTTTTTTGAAGGAACCACCAATCCGCTTCCGAGAAACCATCTCTTTCCTGCACCCTGACCATCATTAAAAACAAGATAACGTAACATAAATCGTGTATCACCCATTATCCCGCCTTCGGCGTTATTAAAATTGGAACTAGTACTTTCGTCCCGGTGATGAATGGTGGTGGTGTCACCATCCCAGGTCATGATTCGATTTCCTATTGACTGACCAAGGGTAAAATTCCAGTAATTGGAAAGGCCAATAGTTAAGGTGGGTGATAGAACGACGGATGTCAAAGTCCCCTCATGGTCAAAACCTTCGCCTGAACCTGGAAGCGCCTCATGCCACCAGTCAATATATTGATTCACATTATCCAGGCCAAACATGACTTGTCCAGCCCAAAGACCCACCCCTCTGTCAGAATTGCCGACCGGCAAAGACGGATTGCTTCAGAGCGCTCATTGACCTCTTAGAGAAAGCACGAACAAAAGGAAAGGAATAATATATTTCATAGAAGTTTAAATTAAGTCAGTCATATATATGGTTCCCATGAACAAAACAGAATATAGCACCCATTCCCCTAAAATATTCTCAGCTAAAGAAACGGCTTTTAATCATAACATTTTCCAAACAGCTGATGGACGACACGTTGTCCCGATCACATTTTCGGATGAGAGCCTTAATCCAAAATCCTTTTTTGGTTTGAAAGAGATGTTTGACCTGGATTCCATACTTATTATTGACAGATTAAAAAACACAGACACAGATGTATGCATTATGGAACATATAAACAGATCAGGGACAAATTTTCTTATTGGTAGAACGCCCCACAAAGAATTACCGACCTTCCCAGATATGGGACATATTTATAAACCAATACCAAATCTGAAACAGGTATTGGTTCATACTGTTGGCCCAGAGCGTTTTTTAAGTGACACAGGTATAGATGAAATTGTCTCTGAAGCCATCGGTCTTATTGCGCCTCTGTGGCATTATGCGGGCGTTGCTGTGTTCGCTCGTAATTGTTATACAGAATAATATCGGGTGCGAATAAACGAAAAAGGCTCGTTGAAGTTTTGTCTCCATTCCTGTCCGACTATAGAAGAATAAACCAAACCAGCTAACCACAGGGCCAATAGACCGGGCAAAATCACATTTACAATAATTGAAAACACCGCAACAATGCACATTAGAGTAAATGGAAACATTAATAAAACACTTACAAGCGGATGTCGCCGCATAAAAGATTGAATCATATTCATTATATTTCTCTTTATCCTGTTTATACAAATTCTATACAAAAACACGTAGAATGCCGAAAAGGCAGAAAAAACGATAATCAATCCCAATATTTGTCAATAATGTCCTGCATAATTGGATGTTCCTTATCCATGTCGCCGATTATTTTTCTTTGTATTAACAATTCTGCCTTCATTGTCTTTATAATATCCGCATACTCGCCACCTTGATATGCGTTGTGGTTTTCTTGGGGATCTTTTTTCAGATCATAAAATTCCCACGCAGGATTTGTTACAGTTTTCATTGCACCCTTCATACCTAAGGGTTGTCCATAGAAAAAGACCAGTTTAAAGCGCTTGTTTCGAAGGCCAAAATGTCCGGGACGTTCGATGCGATGGAGCCAATACCGGTAATACATGCTTTTTCTCCAATTGGTAGGTGTATACCCTATTAGATTGTTTCGGAAACTAGTGCCCTGTATAGTGTTTTGAATTTGTATACCTGCATAATCCGCCATTAGAGCGGAGAAATCGATGTTTAAAACAATGTCACTATTTCTAGTGCCCGCCGGGATTTCTCTGGGGTATCGAATCACAAAAGGCATGCGTAAAGATTCTTCATAAATAAGTCGTTTATCAAAAAAACCGTGTTCACCAAGAAAATATCCTTGGTCAGCAGTATAGATAACAACAGTATTTTCTGCCAAACCAGTTTTATCCAAATAATCAAGAAGTTTGCCGATATTCTCATCAATTACAGCACCACATCGTAAAAAGTCTTTTACAAATTTTTGATATATTTTTTTGCGTGCCTGGATGCTGTCCAGACCTTCTGTAGTAAACGGCAAACCGGGGTATGTGGTCCAGAAATTATCAGGGTCAACAGATGCTTTTAACATTCGTTCACCCAAGACCTCTAGTTTCTGCCCCTTGAAACTTCTTCCTGTTGTCCTGGAGCTAAAATCATATAGCGATTCTGGTTCCGGAAGACTCATGTTTTTATAGAGCTGGCTATATTTTTCTGGATAATGAAAAGGCTCGTGTGTGGCTTTGAAGTGAGTTAGCATTAAGAATGGTTTTTGAGGGTCTCTCTCCTTTAGCCATTTTATGGTCAAATCAGTAATTACATTTGTTGAAAACCCTCTGTGTTTTATACCACCACCGTATCCATCTTCCCAGGTCTCGGCGTTTTTCAATACAGGATCGAAATAAACACCCTGCCCAGGTAGCACATTATAATAATCAAACCCCTGAGGTTTATTAACCAGATGCCACTTGCCAATAACCGCTGTTTGATAACCATCCCGTTTTAGTAGTCCCGCAATATTTACATGGTCCACCGGCAGGGGCTCACGAAGCGTATAGACTCGATTCGCGTGACTGTATTGACCCGTAAGAATTGTAGCCCGGCTGGGTGTGCAAATAGAATTTGTGCAAAAAGCATTTTCTAACACACAACCTTCATTCGCAAGGCGTTGAATATTCACATTTTTTACATAGTCTTTTAATATTCCACCATACAGCCCCCATGCTTGAGATGTGTGATCATCAGACATGATAAAGAGAATATTGGGTCTTTGGTTTTTATTCCTGGAAAAAACAACAGAAACAACTAAGAATGAAAAAAGCAAAGCCACTACATAATTAATACCTGAAGCTAAATTTCTAAAATATTTTTGCTTCATGAGAGCATCATCTTGCTGTGATGATTAACTAAATTGATGAACAATTTTTACACCCAACTTTACATTATTTAAGGCCAAGGCCTTATTGGCTTCAAGGCTTCGCCCTCCAGTGTTTTTTACAATTTGTTTTAATAGAAAAGGTGTTGTTTCCTTTCCAGATATCTTTTCGTTTCTGGCGTCTGAACAGGCTGTAGTGATAATGGATTCAATCTCGTTATTTGGAATCTCGCTTTGTTCTGGGATAGGATTAGCAACAAAAACAGATGATTTCAACCCCGTGGCAACGCTATTATTATATATCTCTACCACCTCATTGGGAGAATTAACAGAACAAATTTTACCCGCTCTAGATTCGCGGGAATAAAACGCGGGAAAAATCGTTGTTTGATAACCCAGCACAGAAATGCCCATTGTTTCCATCATTTCGAGGGTTTTAGGAATATCCAAGACAGCTTTTGCGCCAGCAGAAATAACAATCATAGGAATATTTGCTAGGGCGATTAAATCTTGGGATATATCAAAAGAATATTCCACTCCACGATGGACCCCGCCAATGCCACCCGTGGCAAACACCCGAATGCCCACCTGGGAAGCAATGTGTAATGTGGATGAAACTGTTGTGGCCCCATTCCATTTTTTAGAAACAGCAATCCCAAGTTCTCTTCGAGATACTTTTTTCACAGATTCATGCTGTGCAATAAACGCTAATTCCTCCGCATTCAAACCCGCCCGAATCTTACCATTAAGGATGGCGATTACTGCCGGTATAACATTGTGTTTTAGGCAAAGATCATTAATTTTTTGGGCAAACTCTAGATTATCAGGATAAGGCATACCATGAGCAATTAGAGTTGATTCCAGCGCGAGAATAGGCTTCCCGGTTTCAAGTGCCATTTTTACTTCTTTGGAAAATTGTATTTTCATCAGAGGTTGGTGTAATACAATGATTTAACTTTTGTACTTAATTGACAATACTTATGAAAAAAATTGACCCCAAAAGATACAATCTTTCCCCGCGTCTAAATCTGCAACAAAACGAATTAAATGAACTTTTTATTATTGTTGATCGGAAGAGCAGAATTATTATGAAAGACGGCCACCGAATTTTAAAGATAGTAAACAACATTCAATCTATTGAAAAAGACAGGCATGTTTCTGTGTTAACATCAGCGCCCGTATGCAGCAAAACACGAACCTTCTTATCTAACAATGCCGTCCTTGTAAAAGACCTTTAACCGTGTTCCAGTTCGTTTTTCCTCAAGACAAAGCCATTTCCAAAGAGGTGTTCAAGCTGGCTTACCCGGTTATCGTGAGCAACTTGAGCCGAGTGCTTATGAGCATTTTTGATGTAGCCATGGTTGGAAGACTTGGCGCGGAAGCGCTGGCTGCTACCGGAATGGGCGCAATGATGCTGTGGGGTGCCTTGAGTCTGGTTCTGGGAATTCGAACCGCCGTACAAACTGTAGCATCTAGGCGCCTGGGTCAAAAGATGGACCACGAAGCAGGGACGGCTTTCCATAATGGATTATTCATGGCGACCATCTATGCATTACCCATGTCGGTTGCAGGGTGGCTTTGGGCTAAAGATATCATTCCGTTTTTTATAGATGATGTGATCGCTACGCCGCTGACTGTGGATTATGCATCCATAATTTTTCTCAGTCTCTTATTTTCAGCCTATAGTTTTGTTTTCCAGGGGTTTTACACAGGCGTGGAAAAAACAAAAATCCACATGTCGGTCACCATTACCAGCAATGTAATCAATGTGTATTTAAATGCTGGGCTTATTTATGGATCTGAAGGTGTAAAATCATTTTTTTCTGAAACTATCCCGGCCCTTTCTTTTTTATCCCATCTTTGGCAATGGACATCTTTTCCAGCAATGGGAGTTAAGGGCGCCGCCATTGCAACTGTTGTTGCATCATTGTGGATGTCAGTCCATTACGGTGCATATCTTTTTTCAAAACAGATTAAAACAAGGTTTGCTGTGTTTTCGTTGTCAGTAAACCGGGCGATGATGAATCGTCAACTCAGACTGGCGGCGCCTCAAGGGCTCCAGGAAATGTTCATTGCTGTTGGGTGGTCCATGTTTTATAAAATAGTTGGCATGATAGGCCTGATCGAATTGGCCACCACAGAACTTTTGTTTACCATCATGCATGCTTCCTTTATGCCGGCATTGGGGGTGGGGCAGGCCTGCTCAACCTTGGTCAGTAAGTATATGGGTGAAAAGAAAATTGATAAATCGGAAGCCAGTATTAAAGAATCAATTCGCCTAGCGGAATATATTATGGGTGTTATGGGGCTGAGCTTTATTCTGTTTCCAAAATATTATTTATTTATTTTTACAGACGATCCAGAAATTATTCGGCTGGGTGTTTTTGGGTTACGGATGATCGGAGCGGTCCAGTTTTTAGATGCTATTGGTTTTGTTCTTTGGTTTGCTTTATCTGGTGCAGGCAATACACTATTTCCTGCTGTGGTAGAGTCGTGTCTCACGTGGGGTATTATTGTTTTGGGAAGTTATGTGTTTGGAGTTGTACTGGGAATGGGGTTTAAAGCACCCTGGTTGTTATTTCCTGTTTATATGGGTTTATTTGCCGGCATAATGATATGGAAGATTTACCAAGGCGATTGGAAAAAAATTGAAGTATAAAAAAGATTTTCATCCATAGACACGATGTGGATAAGTATTTTGTTTAATGTAAATTTTATGCTCGAATTAATCGTATAAGTTTATACCTTCTATGACGAATCTATATAATGACCCCGATAAACAGGAAACACAAGAATGGATTGAGTCGCTCGAAGACGCGTTGGAAGAACACGGCTACGAACGAACACAACATTTATTGGAAACGCTTATTGATTTTGCAGAGTCCAAAGGTGCCAGGCTTCCATTCAACACAAATACACCATTTCTAAATACCATATTGCCAGGGCAACAACCTGATTATCCAGGTGATCGTGAACTTGAGAGGAAAATAAAATCAATAGTTCGCTGGAATGCCATGGCCATGGTAACCAAAGCAAACAAAGAAACCCCAGGGATTGGTGGGCATATTTCAACCTTTGCATCGGCGGCAACATTATATGAAGTTGCATTCAATCATTTTTTAAAGGGCCCCAATCATCCATCGGGTCAGGATATGGTGTTTTTTCAGGGTCACGCATCTCCTGGGATATATGCACGAGCATATCTTGAAGGAAGATTAAACAAAACACATCTAAATAATTTCCGCCGTGAACTCACAGACGGTGGCGGCCTTTCATCTTATCCACACCCCTATCTTATGCCAGATTTCTGGCAGTTTGCTACCGTATCAATGGGATTGGGCTCAATGATGGCTATTTACCAGGCCAGGTTTATGCGCTATATGATTGACCGTGGATTTATGGAAGACACAGGAAGAAAAGTTTTTGCTTATTTAGGCGACGGTGAAATGGATGAGCCCGAATCAACAGGGGCACTGACCCTGGCATCTAGAGAAAATCTAGATAATCTTATTTTTGTTATTAATTGTAATCTTCAAAGACTGGATGGCCCCGTTCGAGGTAATTCAAAAATAATTCAAGAATTGGAAGGAGCATTCCGTGGTGCTGGGTGGAATGTGATCAAGGTCATCTGGGGTTCAGACTGGGATGATTTATTCGAAAGCGATCGCAATGGAGTTCTTCTGGGCCGCATTGAAGAAGTTGTGGATGGTGATCTATTAAAATATGTAGTGGAGGGCGGCGAGTACATTCGAGAACACTTCTTTGGTAAAAACCCCGAACTTTTGAAAATGGTGGAACACCTCTCAGATGAAAAACTGGAGAAAATGAAAATTGGAGGACACGATCCTTTAAAAGTCTATGCTGCATATAATGAAGCAATTAATCACAAAGGAGAGCCCACAGTTATTCTAGCTCGCACCATAAAGGGGTATGGATTGGGCGAAGCAGGAGAAGGAAGAAACATAACCCATAACCAGAAAAAACTTAATGAGGAAGAGTTGTTGTATTTTAGGGACAGGTTTAATGTTCCCCTTTCAAATGATGAAGCGACGCAAGCCCCCTTTTATCGTTTTTCTGATGACTCAAATGAATATAAATATTTATCTGAGAAAAGAAAAAAACTTGGAGGACCGCTTCCGTTTCGTGTTGATAAATCAACTCCCCTTCCTGTCCCTGATATTTCAATATTTCAAGAAATGCTTGATGGGACGGGCGAAAGAGAAATTTCGACTACAATGTCTTATGTTCGATTGCTTACCCTTCTTGCCAAAGATAAGAGCATAGGAAAACATATTGTTCCCATTATTCCAGATGAAGCCCGGACCTTTGGCATGGATCCTTTATTCAGGCAGTTGGGGATTTATGCCAGCGCCGGCCAATTGTATGACCCAGTAGATTCAAATCAGTTTTTGTATTACAAGGAGGCTAAAAACGGTCAAATCCTTGAAGAAGGCATCAATGAGGCAGGCGCTGTGTCCTCATTTATTGCTGCGGGCACTAGCTACAGCACTCACGGTATTCATATGATACCTTTTTACATATATTATTCAATGTTTGGCTTTCAGCGTATCTGGGATTTTATATGGGCTGCCGGAGATATGCGCGCCAGAGGTTTTCTCCTTGGTGGAACAGCCGGAAGAACCACACTTAATGGAGAAGGCCTTCAACACCAGGATGGGCACAGCCACCTCGCTGCTGCAGCGACACCAAATATTAAGGCATACGATTTAGCCTATGCCTATGAAATCGCTGTCATTATTCACCACGGCATTAAAGAAATGGTGGAGGACGGAACAGATGTTATTTATTATTTAACCCTGGAAAATGAAAACTACAGTCATCCACCCATCCCAAAGGGTGCCACAGAAGACATTATTAAAGGATTATATAAAATCCACGCCACAGAAAAACCCACAGTAAGATTGTTGGGAAGCGGACCTCTCCTGGGTGAAACTCTAGCAGCCGCTAAATTATTAAAAAATGATTGGGGCATTGAACCTGGCATCTGGAATGTTACGAGCTTTAGTGAACTACGCAGGGATGCAGAAGAGACAGAAAGGTGGAATCTGATTCATCCAAATAAGCAGCAGAAAAAGTCGCACCTGGAACAATCCCTCAGCAAACATAAAGTACCAACGGTAGCTGTTTCTGACTACGTAAAAATGGTATCTGAACAGATCGGACCTTATGTACCCGGCCCATACTATTCACTTGGCACAGATGGATTTGGCCGTAGCGAAACGCGGCAAGCCTTACGACATTTTTTTGAAGTTGATAGATATTATATTGTGTTGACAGCCATTCGTGCCCTTTCTTTGGATGGAAAACTAGAGATGAGCAAGGTAGACGCTGTTATGAAAAAGTATAATCTAGACCCAGAAAAACCCAGCCCAATTACAGTTTAGGAAGAAAATGATCAAAGAAATTTTATTGCCAGACTTAGGGGAAGGCATTGACAGCGCCGAAGTTAGCGAAATAACCGTTTCACAGGGCGACACTGTTGGGATAGATGATACTATCTTAGTCTTAGAGTCTGAAAAAGCATCTATGGAAATTCCCGCCGAAACCAATGGTATAGTTTCTGAAATATTAGTGTCAGCTGGCGATGAGGTCAAAACCGGACAGTTACTTATAAAAATTGAAATTTCAGATGCTGAAATAAAAATAGAAACACCTATAGAAGAAGAACCACAAAAACAGGAGCCAATAGAAAAAGGACAGATCAAACAAGAACCAGCATTGGTTGTTACAGGACGCAACGATCATGTGTTTGCTTCACCCGGCGTTCGCAGGCTTGCACGGGAATTGGGAATCAACCTGGAAACAATAAATGGTTCAGGTCCAAAAGGACGGATTACAAAAGATGACTTAAACAGTTACATTAAAACACAGATGGCCATGTCATCGGGCAAGTTTCCGCCACCAAGAAAAGATATTGATTTTTCACAATGGGGGGATATTGAAGTACAAAAACTTACAAAAATTAACAAGATAACAGGTCAAAGACTCCAGCAAGCCTGGCAGGAAATACCTCACGTAACCCAATATGATAAAGCAGATATCACAGACCTAGACACCCTAAGGAAAGAATTAAAAAAGAAAGGCGCTGAAACAGGAGTAAAAGTAACCTTCTTACCATTTTTGTTGAAAGCAGCATCGATTGTTTTGAGAGAAATGCCAAAGTTCAACAGTTCACTGGATCACACAGATCAAAACTTAGTATTAAAAAATTATTACCATATTGGAGTAGCAGTGGATACACCAAATGGACTTACGGCTCCGTCAGTTCGGGATGTGGATCAAAAAACCATTTTTGAGCTTTCTGAAGAACTCATGGATTTAAGCGCAAGAGCCCGGAGTAAACAATTAAAACCAGATGAGATTAAAGGCAGCACCTTTACTATATCTAGCCTAGGCGGTATTGGCGGCACAAGTTTTTCACCAATAGTAAATCCACCAGAAGTTGCCATCATGGGTGTTTCCAGGAGCGATTGGAAACTAGTCTTTAATAAGGCAACGAACGAGTTTATACAGCGGTATATAATGCCTTTTTCATTGTCTTACGATCATCGCGTAATTGATGGAGCCGCAGCCGCAGCTTTCACAACCCGGTTTGCTCAGGTTCTTTTGAACGTAAAATATTTTTCGAATTGATTCATGACCGAATCAAAGCATGCTGAAATGGTTGTCATTGGAGCAGGCCCTGGCGGCTATGCTGCCGCCTTTCGCGCTGCAGATCTTGGAAGACAGGTATTATTGATCGATCGGGATAAAGAATTGGGAGGCGTTTGTTTGAATCGAGGTTGTATACCATCCAAAGCTCTGCTGCATATTGCGAAAACAATGAACGATGTAACACACCTATCAAGTATGGGTGTAACCTATGGCAAACCCAATATTAACCTAGATATAATCAGGGACCACAAAGATAAAATTGTTTCCCAACTTAATGGAGGCATTTCTCAACTAGCCCAGGCGCGCAAGGTAGAGACGATAGAGGGAACAGCAACCTTTGTGTCTAACTCGGAACTCTCCATCAAAACAGACGCAAGCACATCTGCAGTCTCATTTGATAAATGTATCATTGCTGCAGGGTCTTCATCCGCCAGGATTCCCGGCGCCCCATCTGATCACCCATCCATTTTAACATCGAAAACAGCCCTGGATCTTCTGGATATTCCTGAAAAGCTACTTATCATTGGCGGCGGGATTATTGGTTTGGAGTTAGGACAGGTGTACGGAGCACTGGGTTCAAAAATATCTGTCGTTGAATTTTTATCCACCCTAATACCCGGTGCCGACACAGACATAGTTAAACCTCTTCAAAGAAAATTGAATAAGCAATTTGAAACAATAATGTTTTCTTCCAAAGTCACAGCAGTGATGCCCAATGATGATAACACATTAAATGTTTCCATAGAGAAAGAAGAGAATACATCTACCCACACATATGATAAGGTATTAGTATCGGTAGGTAGAAAACCCAATACAAACTTATTAGGGCTAGATGCAACAGACATTTTGGTTAACGGCCAAGGTTTTGTTGAAGTTGACGTTTATCAGCGCACTTCTGTGAATCATATTTTTGCCATAGGCGATATTGCGGGGAATCCCATGTTAGCTCACAAAGCAACCCATGAAGGAAAAGTTGCAGCAGAAGTAGCTTCGGGGCACCCAGCAGCAATGGATGCCCGAGCCATCCCCAGCGTAGTGTATACAGATCCTGAAATAGCCTGGGTTGGATTAACGGAACTAGAAGCCAAAGAAAACAATATTGCTTATGAAAAAAGCGAATTTCCATGGTCTGCAAGTGGGAAAGCGCTCATCGTAAATGCCAGCCAAGGGAAAACAAAGATTCTTTTCAACCCCAAAACTAAACGAGTATTGGGGGTTGGTATAGTAGGAGCAGGAGCAGGAGACCTGATATCTGAAGCGGCACTTGCAATTGAAATGGGCGCTGACGCAGAAGACATTAGTCTAACGGTGCACCCTCACCCCACACTTGGCGAGACCTTTTCTGCTGCCGCAGACGTATTTACTGGAACAATCACAGATTTGTATGTACCCCCAAAAAAAGGAAAATAGAATGTTCAAAACCATCGTTATTACAGCAACAGCGCTCTCTTTGATTTTTGGGCAAGACCCAACGGCAGGTCAGACAACTGGCGCAACAACCGGGCAAAATAAACCTGCTGAACCTCCAAAAATGAAACCCATGGAAGAAGCCCTGAAAAACAAAAAAGAAATACCAGGGCTGTTCACCCTCTACCAGGACACCACAAATGGAAAATTATTTATGTTGGTCAAAAAAGAACAGATCGGTAAAGAATATGTACATTTTATTCATGGGCTGAACGGGCAACTGAACGCAGGGGTTTTCAAAGGGAGCTACCGGGGCTCAACAGTGATAACGCTGAAACAGTATTTTAATCGCATTGAATTTGAAGTTCAGAATAATTCCTTTTATTTTGATCCAGAAAACCCCTTGCACCGCTCTTCTGATTCTAATATCAGCACAGCAATTTTAGCCGCCTCCTATATTGTTTCAAAAAAAGACGGTAATATGCTGATCGGTGTCGACAATGTTTTTCTCACCGAAGCGCTGCACCAGATCACCCGGGGACTTGTCCCCGGTAGCCCCAACAAAAACCCATTCAAGATAGGCAGGCTTGCCAAAGAGAGAACAAAATACACGGATATTAAAAATTATCCAGAGAACACAGACTTAGTTGTACAGTATGTATACACCAATCCAATGCCTACAAACTGGGGCTCAGACAGCGGATTAACCGATCCAAGATCTGTAAATGTAAGCATTCAGCATAGTTTTATTCAGATGCCTGAAAACAATTACCAGCCACGGTACGACGATCCTCGCGTTGGATACTTTTTAACACAGGTAACAAATATGACATCTCCCGATGATCCCACGCCCTATCGAGACCTAATACACCGCTGGCACTTGGAAAAAAAGAACCCGGGCCAGGCCAGATCTGAAGTACAAGAACCCATTGTCTGGTGGATTGAAAACACAACACCCCACGAATTTAGAGACGCAATTAAAGAAGGGGTATTGGCGTGGAACAAAGCATTTGAAAAAGCAGGCTTAATTAATGCAGTAGCCGTTCAGGTCCAGCCCGATGATGCAGATTGGGATGCGGGAGATATTCGCTATAATGTTCTTCGCTGGACATCTTCCCCGAACCCGCCTTTTGGCGGCTACGGCCCCAGTTTTGTTAATCCCAGGACCGGGCAAATCCTGGGCTCTGATATCATGCTCGAATATGTTTATTTTACCAATAGAGTTAAATACGAACAGATCTATGAGACATTCAACTCTGATAATGCGATAGACCCCAACACGATCTGCCAAGACGGGTTCTTTTTGCAGCAGGGCAATCTTTTTGGAATAATGACTATAAACTCAATTGATGATTATTCACAACTGGAACAGCACCGTATTATATATGAGAGCCTCGTAAAACTTACCCTGCATGAAGTAGGGCACACCCTTGGGCTAAGCCATAATTTTTATGCCAGCAATCTTCACACCTTTAACAATATACATGATCGTCATATTACTGAACCAGTGGGCTTGACATCTTCAGTCATGGACTACACCACAGCCAATGTAGGAACCGATCCCTTACACCATGGGCAGTTTTATTCTACTACACCGGGACCCTATGATATTTGGGCCATTGAATTTGGGTATACCCCATCAATGGACAACCCGGAAGATGAAAAAGAAAGGGTAAACACTATCCTAAAGAAATCTACTAAAAACGAATATGGATATGGGAATGATGCTGATGATATGCGATCTCCCGGTAAAGGAATTGACCCCAGAATCATGGTTTCTGATATGAGCGATGACCCGGTGGCCTATGCCCAGCAAAGAATGGACATAATAAGATCTTTATACCCAGGATTGAAAAAGAAGTTTGAGAAAAAGGGACAATCCTATCATGGATTTACAGATGCTTTTTCAATTCTTAATCGGGAATATGGAAACTCTGCCCGGGTCATATCCCGATATATTGGCGGTGTATATATGGACCGCTCTATGGTAGGTCAAGAAGGCCGGGAAAAACCATTTATATCTGTTCCTAAAGACCGGCAAAAATGGGCCATGACACTCTTGGGAAATTATGTGTTTTCACCAGATGCCTATGAAATTCCAGAGGATATCTTTACTCATTTACAATGGGAACGTAGGGGATGGAGCGGAACCCGGGACCCAAAAATTTTGGATATGTTTCTTAATACCCAGAATGATATTTTAAATCACCTTTTACATATAAATGTTCTAAAAAGAATATCAGACACAGAATTATATGGTAATAATTATAGCCTTAATGAGATGATGGAAGACTTGACTACCACCTGTTTTTCTGCAGATGCAGGATCGAACGTAAATTCAATGAGAAGAAACCTTCAGGCTGAATACACAAAGCGGGTGATTCAAATAGTGTTGAATAAAGGGAAAGTAAAATATGATCATATCTCGGTATCAGCAGCATTTGAAAACTTGCATAAAATAAAAAAACACGTTTCTAAAGTAAGCGGCGTAGATGATGCAACCAAATCCCACCGTAAATATCTTAGTTATAGTATTGATAAGGCGCTAGACACATAATTACAACGTGAAAGGACATTATGCTAAAGAAAACCATGCTTATATTATCGTTGGTGGCTATAAACTGCACATCTGAAGATGAAATTATGAAACACCCTCTTGATAAATCTGAAGTACGCACCCTGGTTCTGGAAAATGGAATCCGTGTCTATCTTTTATCAGATCCAAAGTTCAATGTCTCCGCCGCATCTATATCGGTTGAAGTAGGGTCCTTGCAAGATCCAGATGCAAGGGAAGGCTTAGCACACTTTTTAGAGCATATGCTGTTTCTTGGAACAGAAAAGTACCCCGACGTTGATGAATACAGCACCTATTTAAAGACCTATGGCGGATACTCAAACGCCTACACGGCTGGTGATCATACTAATTACCAGTTTCAGGTTCTCCCAGATGGATACGAAGGAGCCCTTGATCGTTTTGCGCAGTTTTTTATAAGCCCCTTGTTTACAGATGAATATACAGCCCGTGAAGTAAACGCTGTGAATTCTGAGTATCAAAAAAACATCATGAATGATGGATGGCGACAATTTAGAATTTCAAGCCAATTTGCCAAAGATGGCCACCCACAAAGAAAGTTTAACATCGGAAATTTGGAAACTTTAGGAGATGTTGATAGGAATGAGCTCATTGATTTTTATACAAAACATTATAGTGCTAACAGAATGGGCCTTGCTTTACTGAGTACACACACACTAGATGAAATGGAAGGCTGGGCAAGAGAACACTTTTCAAGTGTCAAAAACTTCAATCTGGAAAGAAACAATCATGACCCAATTGTTTTTGATAAAAAAGAAACAGCCGGGATCGTGCAAATAGAGCCGGTCAAAGATCTCAGAAATATGCAAATAATGTTTGCCCTACCCAGTACTAGAAATATGTATAAAAGTAAGCCTGGGCGACAATTTGGGTTTATACTGGGTCACGAAGGAAAAGGCAGCCTGCTGTCTTATTTAAAAAATAAAGGCTGGGCGTTATCCCTATCTGCAGGAGCCAGACCAGAGACAAAAGAATATGGGTATGCATCTATAAGAATTGGCCTAACTGAAAAAGGGCTTAAAGAATATAAAGATGTTGTAAGGGCCACAACAGACTATATTCATTTAATGAAAAATAATGGTCACCAAAAACATGTTTTCACTGAACTAAAATCCATGTCAGATCTTGATGAGATATATTCTAGTAAAGGGGAAGGCATGTGGAGGGCCACCCAACTGGCAAACGAAACAATGATGTATCCGCTTGAAGATGCCGGAAGGATCAATTATATCTATAGTGATAGTTCTCCTAACAGCTATGAAAATTTCTTGTCCAACATAACAGCTGATAATATGCTGATTTTATTGATAGCTAAAGGGGTCTTCACAGATCAAAAAGAACATTATTTTCAAATTGATTATTCATATAATGAAGATGAGACATTCTATAATGAGCTTCTTACGCCATCTAATAGAGAAGAATTTAAAATTCCTAAAAAGAACCCCTTTATTCCAAAAACAGCATCTGTACCCAATCGAGAACTAGCTGAAAACGTATTCCCCGAAGTGGTGTACAATGAAAATGGAGTAAAATTATATTTTGGGAAAGATCATGAGTTTCTTAGACCTAAGGGGGTTATTGGTTTTAAGATTCTTTTCCCCAAAGAAACCATGAGCGTTAAACACAGAGTTTACTCTAGGCTGTATGTTGCTTGTGTGAACGAGTCCTTAAATGAGCTCAGTTACCCCGCAAAACTAGCGGGCTTGAATTACTCAATAAGAGAAGGATATGAGGGGATATACATAGATGTAAATGGCTATAAGGAATCTGCTATGGCACTGTTTGAGCTTTTGCTTGATCACATGGTTGATTTTTCAATTACTGAAGACAAGTTTTTAGCCATCAAGGATAAAGTGGTGCGCGACTACAATAATTTTGCTTTGTCAGACGCACACCAACAGACCAGAGAAAAAGCCCCAGATATCTTATATCACGTTAAGTATACCTGGGAAGAATCACTGCCCGTTGCCGAATCTGCATCACTGAACGGCATCAAGGACTATAGTAAATCTTTATATGAAAAGACTTATACCGAAGCCATGGTCTATGGAGATTTTGAGAAATCCGATGCTGAAAAAACGGCCCGGCTTTTTAGACAAAAGACTAAAACAAAAGGTATCAATAGACAAGAAGCCTTTGATTTAAAATATCTAAAGCTAGATGAACCAGAAATAATTCAATATACGGACAATCTTTTAGTAAATAATTCATGCTTTTTCCGTCAGTATGTATTGGGCGAAGATTCGCCACAAATTCGAGCTGTGTCAAAAATTATCGGTAAAGCATTACAACAACCATTTTTCACTGAAATGAGGACCAACCAGCAACTGGGTTATATAGTATGGTCTTATACAAACAACTTGGATGAGACGCACTATTTAAACTTTTTGATTCAATCTGGAGTATATCCTGCAGATGAACTAAATAGGCGCGCAGATGAATTTATTATGTCATCTGCTGAAATTTTAAATAGCATGGATTCAGAGACATTTCAGCAATTGGTAGATTCAGTAATAGAAGAACTTGAAAAAACACCCATGAGCATAGCTGAAAGAGCAAGGAAGTTAAAAACATATATTTTTGAATATGATGCCGACTATTTGCGAGATCAAGATACTATTGAATCTTTAAGAACCATAGACAAGGAAACAGTTGCCAACCTTCTTGATACCACCGTATCTCCCAAATCAAGAAGAGCGGTAAATGTTCTTACATTTGCAGAAAATCACGAGAACCTTACTAAGGTAAAAAGTTCCTTCAGCAATCTAGACACCTGGAAAGCATCAAGGGTTTACGAATAAAAGACAATGCCCACTGAGGTTATTCTTATAGCAGCAGTCACGGTTGATGGATATATTGCAAGGCACAACTTAGAAGTAACATCCTGGTCAGAAGACCTTCATTTATTTAAAGAACAAACCATGGGATCACCCATTATCATGGGATCCAATACATATTCTACCCTATCCGCCGAACTGGAAGGGCGCAAGACCATTGTGATTCACCGCAATGAAGATCCAAAATCCATCCTGTCTTCCATTAAAGAAAAACGATGTTTCGTAATTGGTGGCGGAAAAACCTATTTCAGATTTGCTCCACACATTACTCATATATATGTAACACCACACCCCTATATTTTTGGAGAAGGCGTTCCCCTGTTTGATGGAACCCCAGAAGAGATGGTGTTAGTTTTCCAGGATCTTGTAACAGTGAATGATAAAAAAGGCATTTATCAATACCAGTATAGAGTTTTAAAACAATGAGAAAAATACGCATCACACCCTTCCTATTGCTTCTTTCTATCGGTTTTTGTCTTGACTTAATCAGCGGTGGAAAACTTTCAAATAACCAGTCAGCAATGGATGTGACTCATTATAATCTTAAGTTAAAGGTGGACCCATATCGACAAACCATTTCCGGTGGAGTTATAATTACATTTAAGCTGTTCAATAAAACAGAAGAACTGGAAATCGATCTCATGGATGGTTATACAGTTTCTGGAACATCTGTAGATGGGATGAACCTGGCATTTGATCACAAAGACAACAAAATTATGATTGATAATCCTGGTCTTGAACTATTCACACCACACTATTTAGAAATCAAATATGGCGGTAAACCACCTACGGCAAAGCGGCCTCCCTGGGATGGAGGGTTCACTTGGGGAAAAAGCAAGGATGGGCATCATTGGATAGGCGTGTCCTGCCCGGCGAATGGGGCTCACATCTGGTATCCTTGTAAGGAGCACCCCAGCGACAAACCGAATGGAGTAGACCTGAGCATTACGGTGCCGGAGCCACTGATGGTGGCTGCAAATGGTTTATTACAAGCTGTTGATTCCCAGGGTGACAAATGGACCACATGGAGGTGGAGAACCGAATACCCTATCAGCACATACAATGTAAACTTCACGATCGGATACTTTGAAATGGTTGAAAAAACGGGCTATATATTAGACGAACCCCTTCCACTGGTTTTTTATGTTCTTCCAGAAGCCAGGGACGGAGCGGTTGCCCTATTAAATGAGGCAGAAAGCTACCTGAATTTCTATGCCAGGAATTTTGGGCAATATCCCTGGATGGAAGAAAAATTTGGGCTGGTACATACTCCTTATTGGGGCATGGAGCATCAAACGATCAATGCTTACGGGAATGATTATAAAAAAACAAAACGGGGATATGATTTTCTTATGTTCCACGAAATGGGACATGAATGGTGGGGTAATTATTTAAGCGTAGCGGATTGGTCTGACTTTTGGATTCACGAGGGCTTTGACACCTATGCTGAAGCGATGTTTATCGAAGAAAAATTTGGGATCGAATCAGCACGGAATTTTATAGATGAACGCTATAAGAAAAATATCAAGAATAAATTCCCAGTGGTTCCGGAGCGGAATGGAACCATTGGAATAGAGTCCGATAACGATGTCTATTATAAAGGAGCCCATATTTTGCACATGCTCCGCTATTTAATTGGAGATCTGGCGCTGAAAGAAAGCCTGAAGGAGTTTATTCATATGCCAAAAGAGCTGCCCCAGAATCAGACATCAACAAAAGAGTTTATTTCACTTATCCATGAAAACACCGGCACCAATATCCAGTGGTTCTTCCAGCAATATCTCTACAGTCATGAACTTCCAACATTGAACATTGCAACAGAAGTTATAAGAGATAAAAAATTCATTGATCTATGGTGGGAAAATGAAGGATTTAAAATGCCCCTAGAAATAACATTCAATTCATTTGATGGAAAACGAGAAAGAAGATTAGACTTAACCAACTCCCCAAATCGAATTGCAATACCAGCAAATTCTGAACTAACACTAGATCCAGACAGGTGGTTACTATATCACCAAAATATTAAGAACTAAATCATAGAATCATAAGTGAGTCAAAAAACAAAGATAGCGACCACGATATTTTGCGTCCTAGGGATAATACTTTTCTCATTTTATAGATGGCTGGACCACCCCCTCCCACAATATGAGGGAAAAAAAAGATTACCAAACTTAAAAAATACGGTTGATGTATATACTGATCCGTTTGGCGTTCCCCATGTGTTTGCCCAGAACGAAAATGATTTATTTTTTACAGCAGGGTACCTTGCAGCTCGGGAAAGATTGTTCCAGCTCTCAACTGTAGCACTGGCTGTTCGAGGTGAATTGGCATCTGCTCTTGGAGACGATTATCTTAGTACGGATATTTATCTACGAACCTGGCGAATACATCACACTGCAAAAAAAATAGTCGATGGTATGGACCCGAAAAATAAAAAAATATTTGATTTTTTCTGCAACGGGATCAATTATAGGATTGATGAAATAAAAAAGGATCCCCCGCTAGAATTTAAAGTTCTAAGAATAGAACCACCGTATTGGGACCCATCAATTGTTGCGGGATATGCAAGGATGATGGCCCATGAAATGCAGGGTTCATGGCAGCCCGAAATTGTTTTTGGAGCGGTTGAATCCTATTTTGGAAAGAAAAAACTAGCCGAACTTATTCCTGATTATACAGGAGACACACCCACCATTGCAGGTTATTCATTAATAAATCTTAAACCGGTCTTTGATGAAATAATAATACAGGAGTTTTCTCTAAGAGACATCTTTGGAGATCATACTGCGGATATAGGATCCAATAATTGGGTTGTATCAGGCACAAAAACCATGTCGGGTAAACCCATGTTGGCGAACGACCCGCATTTGGCATTCAGCCAGCCTCCGAGATGGTTTGAAATACATCTAAAAGGTGGCCGATTTAATGTTTCCGGTGTATGCATTGCAGGGATACCACTCCCGGTCATTGGACAAAATGAGAACACTGCATGGGGTTTTACAAACAGCATGGTAGACGATGTGGACTTTTTTATTGAAACACTAAATCCAAAAAACTTAAATCAATATAAACATGGAGACACATGGAAAGATATTGAAGTGATTGAGGAAACCATACCTTTAAAAAAGGGGAAGGATACGACAGTTGTAATACGCCTAACCCATCACGGGCCAATAATTAGTGACATTCACCCCCTGCTTAAGGATAGAAACATAGCCATGTCTATGGCTTGGACCGGGCATTGGGTTACGACCGAAATGGACGCCTGGGTTAAGTTAACCACAATGAGAAACTGGGATGATTTTACTGATGGCGTAGAGCTGTTTGGCGTCCCCGGTCAGAACATTGTATATGCTGATGTAAATGGAAATATTGGCTGGCGTCCCGCGGTATATGTACCCATAAGAAGGGAGGGATTCAGTATGATACCCCGCCCCGGTGATGACCCCGCCTTTGATTGGAAAGGGCAGGTTCCATTTGAAGACATGCCGTTTTTATTTAATCCTGATAAGGGTTTTATTTCAACGGCAAACAATAGAACAATAGGCAACGATTTTCCTTATTATATAAGCGGATTATGGGCAGACCCAAGCCGTGCAGCTCTAATAAAGAAGCGACTTGAAAATTTAAATGAAATGACAGTTGATGATATGAAGTCTATTCAACTGGATTACACATCCGAGTTTGCAAAAGAAATACTGCCCCATATTTTGAACCTGGAAACAGGTAATGAAACTGGCAGATTAAAACGGTCTTTCAAGTTTTTAAGAGAGTGGGACGGGGTCGAACATGCCGACTCCGAAGCCACTTTAATTTTCCACGCGATTATGAGAAACCTTGTAACTAACATTTATGGTGATGAATTGTCTCTTTTAGGTCAAAATTATCTTGATGCGTATGTAGGGTTAAAGTATCTCGTAGACAGAAGATTGCGCCAGGTTTTTACTAATGGAAAATCTTCTTGGATAGACGACATCACCACCAAAAATAAAATTGAATCCTTTAATGAAGTATTATACAAATCAATAAATGATGGGTGTAATGAAGTTGAACAAACGCATGGATCAAACTGGACAAACTGGAAATGGGGAGACGCACATGCTGTTACACACCGCCATACCCTGTCCAGTGTGAAATTATTAGACTGGTTGTTTAATCTGAATGTGGGACCTTATCGTTCAGGAGGCTCGGATAAGACACCAAATGCAGGGGGTTACTCTATAAACAATCCATACTTTCAAACATCAGGCGCTTCCATGAGAAGGATCGTGGATTTCGATAATTTGAACGAAACACAATTTATTTTACCAACAGGTCAATCGGGGTTGTACAATAGTCGCCACTATAAAGACCAGGCCGATTTATATCATAGAGGGGAATATAGAACAACCTGGTTTGATGAAAAACATATAAGATCAAGCATTGATTTCAGACACCTAGAGCTTTATCATGAATAATGATTGAGTTGTTTCTTTTTGTTTCTTTTGTATTTGTGTTGGTTAGGCATCGATTTTATTGGAAAGTCACCGAAGGATCGATATTTGAAAAGGAAAATAATGTTTTCATGGCGCATAGGGGACAAACATATAATGTACCAGAAAACACACTCGAATCTTTTCAGGACGCGATAAAAACAGGATTTGATTGGATTGAACTGGACCTTGTAACAACCAAAGATGGTATTATTGTTTGTTCTCATAATTTTGATCTTGAAAGAGAAACAAATGGCAAGGGGTGGATTAATGAGACAGATAGCGCAGCGCTAGATTATTTAAGAACAGGTGTCTATACCCACCCCAGTAATACGAAGGAATTGCCCTTGTTGAAAAATGTCGTTCTGTCTTTACCGAAGACTGTTGGTTACAATTTTGAATTAAAAACATTTACCCTATTTGATTTTTCTATGATAAGGCCCCTGATGGCTCTAATTAAGGAGGAAAAGATTGAGAAATATGTTGTCTCTTCTTTTAATCCATTTTTAATGGGGATAATAAAGTTGTTTTATCCATTTGTTAAAACGGGATTTTTATTAGAAGAAAGAAAATATTTATGGTTCACACACTGGATACACCCAAATTATTTACATCCTCGCGCCGACATGGTTGATGATGAACTGATTAAACTTTCTATTGATCACAATATTGAAATTTTGGTTTGGACGGTTAACAGTACTGGTGGCATTCAGTGGTGTAAAGATAATAACATAAAAGGCATTATAACTGATAGTGATGCGCATTCTGTTAATTATATATGATTTATGAGTTAAGTAGTAGATGTAATTGTTTTATATAAAGAGCTGATCACAGGAATATTTAAATTATATTGTTTTTAAGAAAACCAGGGGAAATAGAAATTAAATGTATCGAGGATTATGTACACATCCTGTTGGAGAAAATAAAATACATCATAGATAAGCTGGATAAAACAAAAACACACAAGGTAATTTTTCATACAGGGACAGGGTTAATATACTAGAGCCTGTTATTATCGTCAGTTGGTCTTGATACGAGGAATTTGCACAGGGGACAGATGAATGGGTAATCAATATTGATTACCCTATGAAAATATATTAATATTATCAATAATTATATATATTATATAATTATAATATATACAGGTAGTTATAGAACAGTAGAGAACTACTTTATTGACCTATAAATTGATAAATTTGATTAGATAATCTTCTTTATTGTATGGTAGATCTCATAGAAGGTAAAAAACAGTAATCACTCAATACATTCTTATAATTGCTTTCAAATATAGAAAATGATTAAAAGAATATTTTATTTACAATAATTATGACACAATAATAAAAAACATATAAATGTTAATGGTAATTATCTAATAACAGCAAGGAAATATTAGAAATATGAACCAATCAGTAATTTTTATATTATAACGATTATATAGATTTATTATTTTTATAATTAATATTATTAAATGGTGTATAAGTATTATATAATTATAGAGTTATACATTATTTAATATTTATATAATTAAACAATAATTCTATGAATTATTGTTT
>ERZ651768.724-NODE-724-length-24580-cov-7.839326_pt1 | contig 24580 bp, 17 predicted proteins | sample MGYA00514754_ERZ651768 | MGnify/ENA metagenome assembly ERZ651768
TTATTCAAATAGTGTAAGTACAGTGTATTAATTCAAAGTAATGAAAGAATTATTTAATATTATATCCTGCATTTGTTTATAACAATATTGATACATTTACAAAAAAATATAATTATTTACAATATATAGTAATAAATACGGGTTATTTCACAGATATTTGTAAATGACCGGATAATATATTCTGAAATATGTTTGTATTTTATGACAATGATGATAAGAGATGATATAGATAATCACTTATTATCCAAAAATAAGCAATGTGTAGTGCATTTAAATATTTTCATTTATTTATTTATTTCCTATTTATATACACTGCCCATAATAAAATTATAAAATACATTAAAAACGTTTGATTTAATCGATATATAAAAAATTATTCTTAATAATAAAGACACTATTAATCACAATAGATAAATATAAATATATGCGAGTATATATAGCCCGGGCATGATATTATATATTCCTTAAATCTAATGTGATTATTATATCATAATGCGGGAGGATAATATAATAATATTAATACCCATATGCTCGGTGTAAATCCCTGAGAATGCAACCAATTAATATATTTTAATCATAACGGATTGTAATAATAATCTTATAATTGATATATAAACACCAATAGATTAATATTAGTTAATTATTCTGATGAAAATTATCCAGTGTTTTATAAATAATATTAATACAAACTAATTGATTATGCGTATTTTATTTTTAATGATGGTCATAAAATTCATTTAAAAAATTGTATTGTAAATATTTACACATCTTATAAATATCTCGAGTACGACGATAGATTCAATCTTTTGATCTAAAACACTGTGGATTCAATTCTATATAAATATTATTTCAATATATTTAATAAAATAATCAAAATATCCTGCAATTATTCCAAATATATATATTTGTAAAATCAATATATTCTGTATATAATAACAAAAATAATACTGGCCATAATAACCATAATATCTATACTGATGTAAAATAATGTGTCTTATATAGCGACGAGAAAATATTATTAAATAATATAATTATCCTTATGTATTGTAAAAATACAATTCAATAATAACCACAAAAAATACAATGTTTAAAAACCCAAACAGTGCTTGTAATACATGGTAAGAATAGGATAAATTCACGAAATTACTTTCAATCGAGGTAATCTGCATGCGGAGTCAAATAGAACAATGGCTGTAAAGCCATACATGGGAATACCAGTTTAGAAACTGGCTCAAACCCCTTTCACATACCAAAATAAATAGGATGAGTCAGAAACAAAAACAGGTATTAAAATTGAATGACCCAAAGGTCATAAAGGCCATTCAGAAGCCTTTTGCCAGGCAGATCATTGAATGTTTCTATAAGACTCCTCTAACTGCTTCTGAGGTTGCAGAAGCGGTATCATTCCCAAAGGATAAAATATATTATCATATAAAAAAACTGCTTGCCATTGATATCCTTTATATTGCTGAATCAGAAAAAGTAAAAGGAATAGAACAAAGTAAATATCTGCCAGTGGCAGAACAGATAATGTTCGATGATCAGGTGATCGGCTCAATCGCTCATTCTAAGGATGATGTTTTACCATCTGAAAAAGTGCAAGTAGAAAAAGAGGAAATAGAAACCGCACCTGAAGAAACTGTTGAAACTGAGTCTGATATTGATTCGGAAAAAACAGTTAATCCGCTGCTGGAAAATTTATTAAAAAAGCGGTCTATGAAACCTGTCTCAGTTTCTACAACACCTGACTTAATAGAATCAAAAGATAAAACAGTTTTGGATAAAGAAACGGTTGAAAAGCCCGCATTTAAAAGAACTATAGAAGATCGCCGCAGGAGCAGTGACCGCAGGGACGAAGATGACCGTCGTGATGAACAAGACAGGCGAATAAAACAAATACTGAACTACGAAGGCGAAGATAGAAGAGAAAAAAATCGGCGAAGCGGCAAAGAGCAAAGGAGTAGATCTTCCAGGCGCGAAGCAATCGACAGACGTCTTTTAAAAGAAGATTATAAGCCTGATCCCGTTTCTCTTAAAACGCAGGACCTTCCTGAAAAAGATTCGAAACAATCATTATTGGTAAACAATGCCAGACTGCACTTAAACGGTGTTACTCATGCCATGACATTCGTTCATACCGGCCATAATATAACCTTCATGGAAACTGACCTTGGAATAGAAGATTTTCAAATCAGGCAAGTTATAAACTATCGATTGCCTATTATCCATGGGGATGATGAGATCAAGACGTTGCCCGATCTGATTGCAAATGTCTATGAACAATTTGTCGATAAAGGAAAACGAAAAAATATTTACCTGGCTATCCATTCTGGAGGGTATCAGTATGAAATGACCTATGTAAATACGGAAGACAGTAAAAAAAGCGATTTTAAGGATTTCTTGTTATATACTTTGGCCAAGTCCTATGCCTTGGATACCGAGAAGAGTATGGTAGAGTATGAATTCAATGATAAAAGGGAAAATAACGCAGTTGTATGTTATTCACCCTATAGGGAAAATATTGAACAAGATTATACAATGCTGGCCGATATCGGACTGCAGCCGCGCTACAATACTTCAATTCCAAAAATACTGCACAATATTTATAATTATTATAAACCGCAGGGTGGCAGCGGCCAGGCGCTCCTTATATATATAGGCCAGGTGAAAACACATCTGGTACTGGTCCAGGGATACCAACTGGTTGAATCGCGGGATTTTGCCATTGGACTGGATCATTTTATGGATCCATTGTGCAAAATGGTTCCGGAGGTAGATGGGACAGAAGATGAAATTCGCAATATGGCACTGGATTTCCTCGATCGTTATGGTGTTGCCTTGCCTGAGACCAAACCCAGTGAACTGGATATTTTTCCATGGGATGAAGCACAGGCAACTTTAATCCGCCTGGGAGATCGGTTGCAGAATGAACTGAAAAGTTCAAGAAAATATTTCAGCAATGTCCGAGAAACCATGGAACACAAGATAATGGTAGTTAAAGAGATCTATCTGGGCGGACCCGGAAGCCATATAAAAAACGTGGACAAGCTGGTGAGTATAGCTCTGGAATCACCGATCAAAAAACTGGATATTTTGAATACAGCATCCGTGAAGAAGGTTGGTGATTCTAAAACAGACCTGCTGACACAGATCAAGGAACGAAACATAAACCGTAAAAAGAAAAAAGCGGAGGATGTTTTAGATGAAGTACGAAATAAGATCATGGGGCATAAAAAAGCCATTGAGACCGCCACAAGCCCGGAAAGTGTCAAATACCGGCTGGCCCGATTGGAAATTGACAAAAATTCCAAAATCAAATCTATTGAGGAAGCCACTGAAAAGCTGATCAAAACTGCCACTGATTTCAAAGAATTGAAGGATGACTATACCGGAACCCAGGAGACCCTGGCCGCTGACCTGGAAACAGTAACAGGTCAACTGGACAGCCTGAGTGAAGATTTGCTGGAAAAATACCAGGAGCACGAATACCTGGTTAAACAAATATCCAGAATGGAATATGAATCGGATCAGTTCCAAAAGAAACGGAAAGAAGCCCGGCAGGAATCCAAAGGGGATTATGCTGTACAGCTGAAGAAATCGGCCAATACCCGCGTATCCCTGGCAGAGCGCAAAAATGAGATTGAACAAAAGGTGGCAGATCAGCAGGCGGAAATACTCAAAGGACAGGAAACTCTCCATGACATGTCCATGAGAATGGAAACAGGCCACGATGAGATCGCGGTCATGGAATATCTGCTGGATACCGTACAGAATACATCCAATGCACTGCGCAAATCATTTTTAACGCACCTGAAATCCCTGGATGTACTGCAGCAGACAGACCTGAATGAACTGGAGCAGGCCGGGTATCTGTTGACTCTCAATACGAAACGCCTTAACAGCATCCGTAAGACATTTGCTAAACTGGTTTCAGGGGAAAACGAAATGGATCCGGGTCAGTACCTGGATGGGGAGAATGGGTTTGAAACACGGAAGAAACTGCTCACAGTACTGGATGTGATACTGGAGACTCCCGGGAATCTAGACCAGATTAAAAAAATAACTGCTGATCTGATTCAGATCAATGAAGAACAACAAGTTATAATAAAAAAAAGGGATAAGCTCCAGACGCGGATCAAGGCAAAAACACGGAACAGGGATAAGGAAGAACGTAAACTGTACATCCTGAAAAAAGATATTGATCTTCATAACCGTGAGCTGAAAGAAGAGGAAAGTCAGCGCCGGAAAATTCTGGGCGCAGTAGATCATATCCAGGAAGCTATGGGTTTGATCGAACCTCTGATCACAAAAAATGAGGTAAAAAAAGACCTGCAGCAGCAGCGACAGAAAACCCGTAAAGAATTGAGCACCCTGCAAAACCAGCTGCTGAGACTAAACAGCGCCATCGTGATGCGAAAACAGAAAATTAAAGATCTGAAGGCACGCCGCTCCGAACGAAAGAGAGCCCACGAATCAAAAATAAAAAAATTGAACCGTCAAAACCGGCAATTAACCCGTAAGGAAGAAAAGCTGAAAAAGTCGATCTCTGAACATTCCCAGAAGGATAAAGAAGTCAATAGGAAGATCAAGGAAGCGATGAAAGTTTATGGCCAATTTGAAAAGCAGTTGACGGAAAGATCCAGGGAGTTTAAAAATTTACAGGCGCAGGAAAAGGCATTGGTCCGGGAAGCACAGAAAGGGAAAAATAAACTACAGACAACCCTGAACCGTAAACTAAACCAGCTGGAAAAAGAGCAGGATAAAAAAACTGCTGCCGTTGATAAAAAAAGGCAGCTGAAAGTGAATGCTTTTATGAAAGTACTGACAGCACTCACGAAAAAAGAAAAATCGATCCAGGATCTGCTGGTTGGCAGTACTTCGGAAATGCAGAAGATGCTCAGCGACCGTGATAGGGTTAAAGCGATCCTGGCGGCAAAGAAGAAGAAAATAATGCCGCAGATCTCAGAGTGGCAAAAGCAGGTCAAAGGTTGGAACCGCGATCTGAAGCGCTTTTATACACTCCAGCAGAAATTTGATGCCCTGGAAGAGGAGCACAGTGAATGGGAAGAACTGCTAGAAGAAGAAACAGAAAAAACAGTAGAGCAGGTTAAAGTCCTGGAAGGTCATATTGCACATAAACAATCAGATTCGTACCTGCTGCTGGTACAGGAAGGTCTGATCCGCTTTAATAACGAGGCCGACGCCGTGTTGGCAGCCCAGGAATTGGCAGAGGAAAGTATTACCCTGGATCAGGAGGAAATAAGAGCGGTGAAGCAGGCTCTTGAACGCTTGAAAAAACGCTACCAGACATTCATGAAGCGCTATCGAACCAGCCGTAAAAAGATCCTGAATGAATTCAAGCCTTATCGAGGCCGGGAAAAAACAATCCGGAACAGGATTGATAGTGCCCACCGGAAGATTGCTGCCGCAGAGCAAGTCATTCAAGTTCGGCAGGATAAGCTCGATCAGAAAAACCACCTGCTGGCCAAGACGGAAGTAGATTTTTTAAAGTTACAGGAAAAAGCAAAACAAAAGCTTAATGATATTCAGCTGCAGATCGATCAGGCCCGGGGAAAGGAAGTCAGGGAACAGGAAAATATTACATCTGAATTGGAAGATCAATGGGCGGTGATCCTGGAGCAGAAGAATACGGCAGAGAATGAATTTTTACAGGCAGTCCAAACCATTGATGACAATCTGCAGCAGCAGGATGTGATCATTAACAGGGAAAAGTTGCAGGACCAGGTGCATTCCGATGAAAAACAACTGAAAACTGCCCGGACTCAGTTGAACAGACTTGTTCAACAACAGAAAAAACTCCAACGAACCATTACCGTCTGCCAGCGGGATCTGGAAAATGCCCACAGGAAAATCCCGGTGATCCAAACAGACCTTAAGGAAGAGGAACACCGTTTTAAAGTGCACTCTGAGCAACTGACGGAATGGATGGAAACGGTTGAAAAAGAGTTAGATCAGAAACAAGAGAATCAGCTCGCCACCAAAGAAAAAAAGCTTGAAGTGGAGCTAAACCTGAGGAAGCTGAATAAAGATTTTGAACAGGCAGCCTATGTAAGCCAGAAACTGCAGAAAAAAATCCTGCTCCTGATCCAGAAAGCGGAAAATCTCACCCTGACCAGCAAGCGCAAACGGGCAATGCCGAAGAAAATTATCAATGAACAGAAACAGCTTCAGGTTTTGATTAAGTTGGAAGGAAAATTTACCAGCCATTCAGCCCTGCTGGAAAAGAGCATGCAGAAGCTGGATGAGACTATAGCAGGCCGGAGTGATCAGGAAGCGGAAACAGAAAAAGTTATCGATGAATTAAAACAAGAACTTGAAACTCTGCATAATGATCTGGATAAGACAATGGCACTCATAACTGCCAATCAGGAGAACCTGAAAGAAATTGGTGAACCGCACCTGGTGATCCTGGGGCGCCTGAATCATCTCAAAGAGATCTACCCGGCCACCAAAGCCATGCTGAATGAACGCATCGACAGTTTATACAGCCTGGTCGATCAAAAAATGAAAGAGAAGAAGAAACTGGATGCCCGGCTTCAGGATATGGAAGAAAGCCTGAAAAGCCGGAAGGTGGATATGGCTATGCTGGAAAAAGAACTGACCAAGATCAATAAAAATATGAAAAAGGTCCTGGAATATTCCGTCTACGAGCAAGACCCCACAACGCAGGCTATAGAGATTACAATGGGCGATACGGAGTATAAACTGCGTAGTTATATGGACCTGGCAGAAATGAAAGCCCGTTCCCAGGACTTATTCGAAGAGATCATACAGGCTGAGCAGGATGTGGCCCGCCTGCAGAAAAAACTGGCTTCCATTCATCATGTGGTAAGCGAAACCGAGCAGATCAGCCAGAAAAAGATCAAGCGCATGGAGGAAGATTGCACCAAGCTGGAGCTGAAGATCGCCAAAGAAAAAAATGATGTGGAGGGACTGGAAAAATCCTTAAAGGACCTGAAAGAGCATACATCCAATTACAGCGACCGTATCGAAATACTGGAAGATGATTTAAAGAAATTTCGGGAAAAGGAAACCGAAAATGAATTCCTGCTGCGGGACATGGATAGGTCATTGGAACAGATCCAGAAGAAAGCACAACAAATAGTGGTGGAAGAATCAAAAGTGAGGGAGAATACCATTGAACTGGATTATATGGCCAATCTGGGTCTGTTGATGGATACGGACAGTAAATTGAACCTGCTGCCTGAGGCTCACAAGAAAGACTATCGCTACTTTGGCATCAACCGTATTCTTCAGAACGCGGTGCTGGTGCTGGTAACAGTATTTACCCTGGCGGCATATGCTCAGCGGAGCAAGATCGAACCTCTGGAAGCAGGCCTTCCAGATAAATACGCGGAACTTTCCTTGCTGAATGTACGCCAGGATATAAAACAAATCCTGGAGAAACAGGCCATGGTAGTAGATGCTTTTCAGGTACTTATTGATGAGGATAAGGCTTTATCCGCCAATATGGTAACTGCGCTGAAATACCTTAGCAATGCCGTACCCGAAAATTTTGAAGTTACCAATCTGATTCTGGATAAGGATGTGGCGGGCTACGCTATGGATGACAGCGTGAGGGCCAAACTGACTGCCCAGGATAATCCCATGTTTATTATTGCCCTGGATGGTTTTTACAAGCAGGGTGTGGAAAAAGCCAGCGGTATGGTAAAATTATTCCAGAGTGCCCTGGTGAGCGACAGCAATTTTAAGGCTGTGTATTTCAGCCCTGCCCAGGCTGTGAATAAATGGAAAACATCGTTTTCGATCAACCTGCTTTTGTAAGAAAAGATGAAGCACCAATTCAAATTCCTGATCCTGGCCGTGCTGTTCATAGCAGTGATCTCTGTCTATGTATGGGATAGACAAAATGTAACCCGGGAGATCAAGCAGGCTCAGACGAAAATAAATACGGTAGAACAGCAGCTTAGAACCGGGTCCGGAATTATGGCTGAGATCGAAAAGATTGAACAGCTCTTTGCAGAAAAGAAAAATGCCTTGATCACTTATCAGGTTTCCGGCAGTGAACTGGCAGCAGAAATAAAAAATTTAAATGATCTATCGAAAAAAAATGGAGTAAAGGTAACCAATATTGAGACCTACAGCCAGGACACCTTTCCGCCGCTGAATGATTATCTGGAAGGAGATAAGATCCCTTTGAAACGGCATGCTATCAGTTTTCAACTGGCGGGCAACTTTCTAAAAATTGGATCATTCATGGAAACGCTGGAAAAGACATCAACTGACCTGAGGCTGGAACATTGTTCTTTTTCTTTAGATGAAGAGGATCCCAGAGGAGTGATTGCTCAACTGCAATACCTGACCTATGCGGAGATTGCCCCGTGAATCGGGAAAAGATACTTGTGGGGCTTATGGCGGTAGTGATCCTGGTCTTTTTCAGGGGTTTTTTCCTGGGCCTTATCCCAGATTTCAGTACCAAATCCGATCCGGCAGCAGGTCCCAGTGCGGTGCAGACTGCTCAAGCAACAGAAAATGTAGGTGCCTTGACTTATACTGCACCACAATTATTAACCATCGCTGCTGACAACTGGGGTAAAGATATTTTTTATGACCGAAGTAATATGTTTAAAAACAGATTCAAACTAACCGGTATCACACGTTTTGAAGACGGCTACAAGGCGATCATCAATGGCGATATTATCTTGGAAGGCAAACAAGTCCAGGGTTTTATGGTGGCCGATATCAACGAAGATCGCGTGATGCTTAAACGCAATAAACACCGAGTAACTTTAAAACTGGAAAAATAAATGAAACATACATCACTAAGTATCAAACTGTGCCTTTTCATGCTTTCCACATCTTTGGTGATCGGCCAATGGAAATTACCCGGCCGTAAATCCGATGGGGCCGTTAAAATCAAAAAGAAAGAAACAAAGCTCCTTCCGGAACTGCTGGACATTTATACCACGGAAGAAGACAGCTCTTTTATGCTGGTAATGGAATTCACCAACGCCAATATTGAATACATAACCAGTGAAACCTTTGCTCCTCCCAGCGTTACTCTATCGATAAGCAGAGTAAAATGGGAACGGGGTAATTTCACCAAAAAGAGTTCCCACAGCCCTCTGTTCCATTATACTGTAATGGTACCCCGTAACAGCAATCAGCAAGAAATAAAGAACACCTTACAAGTTAGAATGGGTTTTACCAGAGTACCGGACTATAAACTCAAGTTGGAACCGGCAAACCCCAAATCGCCTAAACATAAACTGAAGGTGATCTGGCAGAAGGGTAAAACCGATAAACCAGTTTCCAAATATGTATTTCCATCACGGCGGCTACCGGAATCAAGAGTGACCATGAATTTCCGTGGTGCGCAGCTGGTGAATGTGGTTCGGCTTCTGGCATCCCAGGATAACCTGAATCTCATCCTCAGCGGGGATATTAAAGGGGAACTTACCCTAACTTTGGAAGATGTGTCTCTGGAGACTGCCCTGGATGCGATCCTGCATGTAAATAAGTACGAATGGTTCCTGCAGGATAATATCATTATTGTGCAGCCCATGACCAGCCAGCGTGTCATGAGCGGTGAACTTACGACCCGTATTTATCGTCTCAGTTATATCAAAGGAACTACATTAACAGCAGCGGTGGAGGAAGCGTTAACTGACCGCGGCAAGATCAAAGCACTCTCTTCCACGCAATCTACTGAAGACTCAGGAGGAGAACAGGATATACTGATGATCACAGACATACCAAGTAATTTTGACTTGATTGACAGTATTGTTAAGTCACTGGATGTGGAAGGGGATCAGATCAACATTGCAGTTAAATTTATTGAGACCACCTTAAAACACGATGAGACCATCGGCATCAACTGGAACCTGCGGGAAACCATGTACATCCCAGGCGGCGGCGAAGCGGACACAACCACGACCATAAAGTTGGGCCATTTGAAAATCCCCGGTGAAACAATGAGTTTTGCAACTCTGACTGCACCAGTAGTTTCCGCCATGCTTGACCTTTTGGCCAATGATGGCGATACCAAACTGCTGCAGGAGCCGCAGGTGACCACCATGAGTAATTCTTCCGCCAATATAGTAGTGGGCACTACAATTCCGGTGTTGGTGCCCCAGGGGGAAGGAAGTGTATTCGGATCGAATCCTTATACTTACGAAGAACAAAGCATCAATGTGTCGCTGAGTGTGTTGCCGCGGGTGAATTCGCAAGATGTGATTTCTATGAAGATTGATGCGGTGGTTCAGGCAGTCGTTGGCTATGTGGGTGCGGAGCAGAGGCCCATGGTCTCCACACGTTCTACCAATACCAATGTCAGGGTTGCAAATGGAGAAACATTGCTTATTGGCGGCCTGATATTTGATAATGATTTGGAAAGCATGTCCAAGATGCCTTTTCTGGGAGACCTGCCATTTCTCAAGAAACTTTTCCGATACCGCAATACAGAACGGGAGCAGCGAGAGCTTTTAATCTTTATAACACCTACGGTAATTTCAGCTTCAATCTAATCAGCAATGAATAACAATCATATTTTGATTATTGACCGTGATGAGGCGTTTGTGCGGGCTACAGAGATCTACTTCGGGCAGCTAGGTGTCGATGTGATCTCTACAGAAGATGGAGTAGACGGCTATCGACTAGTCACTGAAACACAGCCTGCCATGGTTATGCTGGATACAGTGCAAACCAATCTGGACGGATTCCAGATCTGCAAACTATTAAAAATGGATGACCGCTTTGAAAACATCCCAGTAGTATTCGTTTCTTCCAACGACATGCAGGAAGATGTAATGAAAGCAGAACAGGCCGGGTGTGATCTGTTCCTGCGAAAACCAATCGTGCTGGATCAGCTGGCAGAAGAACTCATTAATCTGATCATGGTCAATAATCCAGCAGAGGCTTAAGGAGATAATATGAACCGCAGTTTAGGGCAGATCCTGATCGGTGAGAACATGCTCAGTCCGCAGCAGGTGGATGAAGTAGTAGATTATAAAACAACAAATCGCTGTCACTTTGGTGATGCCTGCGTGCAGCTGGGTTTCCTCAATGATGAGCAGGTGCTCACAGCCCTGGGTATCCAGCTGTATATGCCCATGGTGGATTTAAGTTATTTGAACATCAGCGAAGAGACGCTGGATCTAATCAAGAAGGAACAGGCAAAGGAAATGAAGATCATGCCCCTGTTTGTACTGGGTGACACCTTGACCGTGGCCACTTCGGACCCCATGAATATCGGCCTTTTCGACCGGCTCAAGAAAATGTCCCGTAAGGAAGTGCAAACCGTACTTGCTTCTGAGAAGATGATCCAGGAATCGTTCGCCAATAATTATTCCACTGGCTCGGCCTTTATGGGTGGGATCTCTGATGAAGCCATCACAGGCGAAGAACAAGACAGTGAAGAGAATATCAAGATTGCCAATAATATTATGATCGAAGCGGTAAATACCGGTTCAAGTGATATTCACATTGAGCCTGGTGAAGAAAAATTACGGGTGCGATTTCGCAAAGATGGTATTCTGGAAGAAGTCCTGGCCCTGCCGCCCAACAAAGCAATGGGGCTGGTTTCCCGTTTTAAGATCCAGGCCGGGATCGATATCGCTGAGTCACGCAAACCCCAGGACGGCCGCTTCCAACAGGAAGTGATGACAGGAAAACCGGTGGATGTGCGTGTCTCTACCTATCCCACTCCCTACGGCGAAAAAGTAGTTATGCGTGTTCTGGACCAGTCTAAAGGGATCACCAACCTGAATAAACTCGGCTTCAGCCGTAAGACGATGAAAATCTGGGAAGAAGTATACCATAGCGGCAATGGCATCGTGCTGGTCACCGGCCCCACCGGCAGCGGTAAATCCACGACCCTTTATGCGACCTTGAGCAAGGTGAACTCGATCTCGGAAAATATTATGACCATTGAGGATCCAATTGAATACCAGCTGGAGGGCATCGTCCAGGGGCAGGTTAACGAAAAAGCGGGTATGACCTTTGCAGCGGCCCTGCGCTCCATGCTGCGCCAGGACCCGGACATCATAATGGTAGGGGAAATGCGTGATAATGAAACCATAGAACTAGCCGTAAGGGCAGCCCTGACCGGGCACCTGGTGTTCAGTACCATCCATACCAATGATGCTGCTTCCACTTATACTCGATTGACCGATATGGGCACGGACCCTTTCCTTTTGACCACAACGATACGAGGAATTCTGGCCCAGCGGCTGATTCGGCGCCTTTGCGAAAAATGCAAGATCAAGTACAAAGCAACTGAAGTAGAACTAGATACAATTGGGATGGGCAGGTACGCCGGGAATCTATATAAGGCCGCTGAACAGGGCTGCGACGATTGCAACAATGGCTACAGCGGCCGGGCGGGGTTATATGAGTTACTGGTGCCCACGGAAGAGATCAACGAGATCGTAAAGGTTGGCGGGAATTCGCTGGATATTAATAAACTGGCCATAAAGCAGGGCATGGCCACTCTCCTGGATGCGGCCCACGATTTTGTAAAGAAAGGATCCACCTCTATCGAAGAAATCTCCCGGGTGATCTAATGCCTGCCTACAGCTGTAAGGTAATGGATGCCAGCGGTGCCATAAGCGAACGCAGTATTACCGCACCTTCGATTATTGATATTCACCGTATCCTGGATCAGAAGGACGAGCGCCTGGTCTCGGCCAAAAAAGGCGGGTTCAACCTGGATATGAATATCGACCCCTACCTGGAAAAAATCGGCCTGGGACCCAGCAAGAAACTGTCCATCAAGGAACTCAATATATTCACCCGACAGCTGGAACTGCTCTTAAGCACCGGTATCGCTTTGCTGGATGCCCTGGATGCCCTGGAACAGGCGGTGGTGAGCGAAAAACTTAAGAATGTGGTTCAGGACCTGCGCACCTCTGTCTCCCAGGGGGAAGCCCTATCCGCTGCCATGGCCAAGAACCCGGAGGCTTTTGACAATTTTTATGTCAACATGGTCCGTGCAGGGGAGGCCAGCGGTCAGCTGCCCAATATCTTTAACCAGGTCAGGGATTTTGTAAATCGCAATATGGATGCCCGGAAAAAAGTGAAAAAAGCAATGCGCTACCCCACATTTGTCATTGGCGCCCTTTTTATCGCTGGTTATATACAGATATCCGTTGTTATGCCCAAGATGGCCAAAACATTATTCTCTAATATGGCGCCTTCAGACCTGCCGCTTCCTACAAAGATCATGCTGGGTATCGGCGATTTTCTAAGCCAGTACATCCTGGTGACCATTTTTGGCGCGGTAGTCATTTTCGCAATTGTTAAATACATTATTAATACCCCCTCAGGAAGTTTATTCTGGGACCGTTTAAAATTGAATATTCCCAAACTCGGCGGCCTGGTTCAGGCCGGGATAGTAGCCCGTTTTGGCCAGATCTTAAATACGCTTGTAGGAAGCGGTGTAAAGATTGAGAATGCCCTGGAGATCGCCAGTGACACGGTGGATAACAAGGTGTTTGAAAAATCGCTGCTAAAGGCCAGGCGCCAAGTGTTGGAAGGAGTGCCCTTAAGCGTAGCCCTGAAAAGCGACTATATGCCGGAAATGGCCACCAGCCTGATCAACATCGGGGAACGTACCGGTGCCCTGGCACTGATGCTTGATTCCGTAGCGGAGTATTTTACCGCTGAGCTGGATGACAAGATGGATGCGGTCATGGCTTCCATGGAACCGATTCTGACCCTGCTTATTACTGCATTTGTAGGCGTTTTTGTATTGGCCGTGTTTATGCCCATGGTGCAGAATATGGTCAATATGATGTAAAAATTTGTTTTATTTAATCCGATTGTGATTCGTGTTCATAATGCCTTACCGGTGTAGAAAATCATTGCTTATGAGAATCGATAGTTTGATTTGGAACTCCGTCGTATATTATGGAATGGAGATAATTACAGCAATGTGCCGGTCAGTTCCGGGATTTATTTTTATGCCCTGGGAACAGCGAACTTCCAATTGGGTATAAAAATGATATTGCTGAAATAAAATATTTTGATAAATACATGAACTCCCTGGATGATTTCACCCTGAACCGCAAAAGATTGCGCTGTGTGATCCGATCCATGGCCCTGACCGCGCATTTTGTAGGTTTCGCAGATCGAAAATTTGACCAGAAGGAGAGGGATGAAGCAGCAAAGATGGGCTCCCTGTTTCAGAAGTGGGATACCCTGTTCTACACCCTGTGGGCAGAGGAGGTAGACGAGGAAGAGATCCGTGGCAAACTGGCAAAAGAGATCGCGAAACTTGATGAAAGCTCTCCGGAAAAGCCAGAGATCCTGGCAGAGTTTACGGAGCAGTACGAAGCAGCCAGAATGCTGTTCAAATATACGGTGGAATTGTTAGACAGCATGGGAATAAGCGAACTCATACTAACCAGCAGAATTGAAGGTTTGAGCGTAGATATGGATCAATTTGAAGATACGGGAACCGACTTGAAAGAACTGCGGGCCGAGATCTACAGCAAGCTTCCGGAATCATTTGAGCACCGCGTGCTGGCTATCCTGGTCCAATACGGTACTTTAATTGCCAACGTTTCCGGATTTTCCCTGGGCAGGTATAAAATCAGCAGAAAGGAACTTACATCTGTTTACGAAATCAATCGCTGCTGGGGCGGGACGGATGAAAGAGCAATGGAGATCATTGATCAGACCAAGGATGCCATCAGTGTGATGAAAACAGCAAATAGATATTTAGGCAGCGATCTGATCGCTATACCCGTTCCGAAGCTTGAGACTGACCCCGTCGATGATGATAACCCTATTGATGACGATAAAATCATTGAAAAAGATGAATCCGATAAAAAAATGTAGAAAAGAATTGATTTGCACCATAATACTCCAAATAGATACATTCCCTGTTCGAGGTGATTACGGTAAATTGATATACCCTGAAAAAACACAATACAAACAAATCCGAGGAAAAAACATGAATAAAATAAAGAAATCAGTGCAGAGCGGTTTTACCCTGATCGAACTTATTGCCGTGATGGTAATCTTAGGCATCCTTGCCGCAGTTATTATCCCAGCAATTGGGAGTCTTACAGCTGGGGCCTACCAGTCCAATGCGCAGACCATGTATGGTGCCATTAAAAATTCTGTGAGCAATCAAGCGGTGAAAGCTGCTATGACAGGTACACGCATGAAACAGTATCCGGTTATATCTAGCGGAACTATAAATAATTATCTGGATCTATGGATTGAAGATTACGATAAAGAATACTGGGTGCAATGGCAATTTGATAATCATATTACCAATGCAAATGCAACTGATGCTGCAGTTGCCGCAGCTGTTTTCGGTTACTTCCCGCATGGAATCCCGGCATCAGTGGGTAATGGAGGTGCAGCTGTAGATATTGATCCACCTGGGAGTGCTGCAAATACCAGTCAGGAAGATGTTCATTATATTGTTTATGCTCCGATAACCACATTAGATGGAACAGATGGTGGAGTACAATTTGACGGATTTACATTATCACTATGGCATGATGATAATCAGAACTTTCAATACAATGGGGCTATATCAAATGGTAATGGTTCGGTTGCTCAGGCGGCTGTAGGCGTTGCTGCTACTCTTAATAGTGATGCAATTGTTTCTCCTGAATTTTGGCATATGTCAGCAAAAGTAGCAGATTAATTTTAATTAATTGAAATTATATTCTTATAATAAAAACGCCGGTATACACCGGCGTTTTTTGTTTTTCCGATCTTTACTAAAAGGCTGCAGTTCAAAGAAACAGGGCAGTATATCAGTTGTTCTGGTGACTCTGTCATTTTTCATTATCACTTTGTACAGCGGCTGTGGCGGTGTTTCAAACCATGAAAAGGCTGTGGCGGATATGTTCTATGCGATAAAAGACCACCTAGACGTTCCAATACAGAAAAAAGATGGGTCTAAGAAGATCACCTTGACTAGCGCATTAAAAGATAGAATGGAAGCGGGGAAATCGATGGCTATTCACACCTATCCAGAAGCATCAGAGTTCAAAGACTGGAACACGGATGGCAATAGATACTTAAAAGAGTGGGTGGGTGATATTGATGAGACCCGCTGGGCCCAGATCACTGTTGAGAATATTTTTGCCAATGGACCTGCGGTAGCAAAAGAACACAAGAAAACAAATGCTGTCCTGTTTGGTTATTTCCCCCATGGACTGCCTTTTGTCTTTGGCGGCGAAGGTACCAACTACGAAGACGTGTACTGGATCTTTTATGCACCCCTTACCACCAAGGCCGGTGAAGCGAAAGGAATTGATAAAAATGGTTACCACCTATCGGCCTACAGGGATGGAGACCAAAACGGAGCACTTGGGGCTTTTATTGGGAGCAGGATTGCGGATGGAACACTGACGGTACTTCCCGGCGATGATGAAGAGATACCGGAGTTAAAATATACTTCCATGCCATAGACTGCATCTGTCATTTTATCATTTATAAACTTGAAAAATTCGCCGAAATTTATCGGCGTTTTTTATGCGTAGAACATTAACAGGATTTACAATGATCGAACTGATTGCCATTATGGTAATCGCCGGTATTTTAGGCACATCTGTGGTTTCCACGTACAGCAATTATAATAAATGGCTGAATATCAATGAAGAACTTCAAGCCATGACTCGAAGATTGCAAAATGCCCGTGACTATTGTATGGCCAAGGACGAACCTTTTCATTTCTCGATCAATACTGGAAACGAATCATACATTCTGCAGTACAAATCAAGCCCATCAGCCCTTATTCTTCCAGGTGAAACTGCCAACACATTCACCATGCCAAGTTATATAGATTTTACCTCTGTTACCGGTTTTAGCTCCGGATCCCTGGAGTTCAATATCCTGGGAGAACCTACAACCAATACCAATGCAGTGATCAATATCAATGATGGCGATCGAACGATCACTATTGTGGCTCCGACGGGATATATTTATGCTCAATAAAAGAATATCCTACCCGGGATACGCGGTCACGGAAATCTTGCTGGCGGTGGTCATCATTTCTATCGCCTTTATTGAAATTTCCCGTGCCTATGCCAATATCAGCAATACAGCAACATCCGCTATTTCCATGTCTCTTTCCAGTAATCTTGCTCATGCCACCATGGAGCGGGTTATGGCTCAGGATTTTGATGCCAAGGGGAATGAAAATGGTGATTATGCATTAGTATTTGATGGGAATGGCGATTATGTGGATGTTGGAAATGCTGCCACAGGTGTACAGTCTATTTCGTTCTGGATAGAAGTGGATGATATTACTTCTCATACAGATTATGCTATTGACCTTAATGGTACAGACTATATCAAAATTGTTGATGGCGAAGTAACCGTAAATAATATTTCATCGCCGGTATATTATGTGAATAGTATCAGCGGGGAAAGAACCATTGGCTCAATAGATGCCTGGTATCATGTTGCGGTTACCACCACCACCGGTATCAATGCTTCGGATGTAGATATAGGTAGGGTTGAAGGTATTGGATATTTTGATGGGAGAATAGACCAAGTACGGATCTGGAATGATGTACGTACTGCCACCGAAATTAAAACCAATTATAATCGTTCCCTTTCTAATCCATATGGCGATGGGAATATTGTACTTTGTCTTATGATGAATAGCGGTTCGGGCAATATTGTATACGATCACAGTTCCAGTATGGACCATGGTTCAATCGTTAATGCTGTTTGGACCAGCCAGTTTAGAAGCTGGTCTTCAACCTTGAGTCGGGAAGGGGAAACTGTATGGTCAAATTATAATGATGTGGATGATTTTAACGGTATTTCCTTTAAGGACAGCGATTATACGGGTCTGGATGCAAGTAGCAATAATTTTAGTGGCCTAGGTGGTCGAATTACTGTCAAATATGTATCATTAAATACCGGTACAAACCCGTATAGTTTTGATAATTCAGCGTCCTCTACCGACTTTAAACAGGTTACTGTAAAAGTGGGCATCCCTGGCACATCTGATTCCACTCAGCTGGATGCCATTAAATCCGCCAAGGCGGACCAGGGCTACGCCTTAACCTTTTCTCCCTATGGAAGCTAAACGCATATTGAAAATTAGGACCAGGGGATTTACCCTGATTGAGATGATCGCTGCCATGGTTCTTGCATCGATTGTTATGTCTGCCGTCGGTTTAATGGCCCGAGGAACAATGATGAACCTTGTTTATACCAATAGCATGGTAGATATGAATAAAGATGCAGAATTTGCCCAGCGCAATTTCGTGATGCATATCAATGGTGTTTCATCATTCACTGATGGCAGCCTCACATCAACACAGCTGCGTTTTACCAGCTATCTTAGCGCTGCAACCTATATCTATCAAATCAGCGCATCTGACAGTACTATAAAGTATTCCAGGACCATATCTGGTAATACTTCAACGGGTATCCTTGCCGATGGAGTTATAAACGGGAAATTTGTTTATAAGGATAAATACAACCAAAATCTGGGAACCCCTACAGATGCCACTATCAAAGGCGTAGAGCTCACCTTTAACCTGGTGAGGGGTGAAGATACCTATTCCTATACTACCTTTGTCATGCCTGACGAAATTCACCTGAGCTTATGAAACTTCTTCGCAAATCCCAGGATGGCGTTTTTATCAGTGTGTTTGCCATGGCCACGGTGCTGCTCATGACCATTATGATCAGTTTTATGGCGGACCGGGTATTAAACTTACTGGCGAACCAGGCAGACGTTTTTTCCCAAAGACATGTTTACTGGCTTTCCTATTCCGGTATGGAGGTTTTGGCCATAGATCGTTTTGCTGGGTTGAACCTTGGACCAAACAACTACAACCTAGCAGGGGGAACAATTACAGCAACTGGAAGTACCAGCGGGCTTCACAATGGGGGTAACAAAACAAATGTAGTTACGTCTAAAGGATCAGATGGTAACAGTGTTCACAATCTAAAATGGACTATTGGTAATCCTGTGTATTATGCCCTGTCCTTTGATGGCAGCAACGATTATGTGGATATTGGAAATGTATTTAATGATGTTAAGACCATCTCGTTCTGGATACACGCGGATGATATCACATCCAATACGGATCAGGTCATTGATCTGAATGGCACCGATTATATCAAGGTTGTAAATGGAGAAGTAACAGTGAATAATATTGATACTCCAACCTATTATGTTAATAGTGTGTCCGGGGAACAAACCATAACAGCCGTTGATACCTGGTATCATGTGGTGGTAACTACGGCGACAGGGATTAATGTAAATGATATGGATATTGGCCGTTTAGAAGGTGAAATCGATTTTATGGATGGTCTGATTGACCAGGTCGCATTATGGAATACAACATTCAGCATCAATCAGGTGCGGTCTTTGTATATTCAGGGCAGGGGATTTAATGTTGGCACATTTGGTAGCGGGAACCTAAAAGGATATTGGCCTTTTGAAAATAATGCCAATGATGGTTCAGGAAACAGCCATAACGGTACCAATAATGGAGCTACATATACAGGATCATAATCCTAAGCCTTTATCACAGTTCAGCAAAATATGATTGAAAACATATTGATATCAAGATCAGATGTGGTTGCTGACTGGACATTGTAAGGGTAGAAGAGGAAGGCTATATTCTCCTAACATAATTCTAACAAAACAAAATCTTATTGTTATTGGAGAAGATCTAACAAAATGAAATATTATATACATTCATTTACCAATAGAACCGTATTAATCCTGGCCCTGCTGGGCCTGAGCACGCTGCTTTATGCCGGTGCAGACACCAAGGCAGGAAACAGTGTCAACTGGATCCTGCTGATCACCAGTCTTTTTGGCGGTCTGGGCATGTTTCTCTACGGCATGGAAATGATGAGCGACAGTATGAAGGTCACTGCCGGAAACAAAATGCGCACCATCCTGGAAAAACTCACTTCCAACCGTTTCCTGGCGGTGGGAGTAGGAGCTTTTGTGACTATGGTCATCCAGAGCAGTAGTGCCACCACGGTGATGCTGGTGAGCTTTGTCAACTCAGGCCTGTTAAGCTTTGCTCAAGGACTTGGTGTGATCCTGGGGTCCAATATTGGCTCCACCGTGACGGCCCAGATCGTGGCTTTTAAAATCACGGACTATGCCCTGGCACTGATCGCCATTGGTGCAATCATGTCCCTGTTCTCTAAAAAAGATACTGCAAAGAATATCGGTTTCGTGATACTGGGTTTTGGACTGTTATTCTACGGTATGAAGGTTATGTCCGATACCATGAAGCCGCTGCGATCCAATCCCACATTCAATTCGATCCTGGTGAGTTTTGAGAACCCCTTTATGGGTATCTTGGCAGGAGCAGTGTTTACTGCCTTGATCCAGAGCAGCAGCGCTACCACAGGGATCGTGATCACCCTGGCCAGCGGCGGTTCCATTACCTTAGAAGCAGGGATCCCGCTGATCTTTGGTGCCAATATAGGCACCTGTGTCACGGCGCTGTTGGCGGGGCTTAATGCTTCCCGGGAAGCGAAGCGGGTAGCCATTGCCCATGTGACATTCAATGTGATCGGTGTGGCCGTTTTCTGTTTCTGGATACCCACATTCGCGGATATGATAGCCCAGACATCGGACAATGTGCCGCGGCAAATCGCCAATGCCCACACCATTTTTAACATCATCGCTACCGTTATTTTCATTCCTTTTACCACAATAATTGCTGATTTGATCATCAGGTTTTTCCCGGACAAGGAAGAAGTACGCAATATTGAAAAAGCAGCGGTCTTAAACCTGGATGAAAGTGTGCTCAGGTACCCAGCTGCTGCCATTAGTAATACCCAGGCCGAAATTCGCGGTGTAGTGGGGCTTATGGAACGGGTGATAGGTTCCATGGTTAACCCGTTTATATCCGATGAACTGACAGGTGATGTTGAAGACCCTGACCAGGATTTTCAAAAAGGGCTGCATGTACGGCTGGACAAGATCGGCCAATTAAACCAGTCCATTCTGGATTACCTGGTCAAGATCAGCAACGAAGAGCTTAATGAAAATCAGTCCCGGGAGATATTTACCCTGGTCTCAGTAGTGAATTACCTGGATTCAATCCGCAGTGCTGTGGAAATGCGATACAGTAATCTCATGGGTAAGAAAGAGACGCTGGAGGGAGAATTCTCGGAAGAGGGGCAAAATGATCTGGCGGCTTACCACTTAAAAATGATCAAGCAATTAAGCCGTATTGGCAAATTTTTTAAAAAGTATGATCCTAAAAAGGCGGAAAAAATTGTGGCTAAGGGAGAAAAATACAAGGGTTTGGAGGAAAAATACCGGCTGGCTCACATCAATCGGGCCAGTGCCGGCAAAACTGGTTCCAGCGCTGCGGACCACCTGCACCTGGAACTGATGGACCTGCTAAAAGAAATCAGTGTCTTTATTGACTTGATTGCTTCCAGTCTGCTGCAACTGCAGGCCATTGATGAAGAAAAATAACGTTCAATTAAAAGAATAAGAAAGAAATACTATTAGTTTTATCGTGACGGTTTTGATTCTTGGATTTGATTGATTATGGTGAGATTACCTGTGGAGCCATCAATATCACAAACATACCAATATCTGCCACTGCCCTCACTTGGGATAGAAATAGTAGTGGCATTACAATCAGGATTATCATAGATATTAATCTGTGCTTCAGAACTAGTTAGTTTGGAATCTCCGGAGTATTTATATATATAATATACATAAATACCTTCAAATGCCTGCTTGATGGTAATAGTCTCAGGTCCATAACCATTTGTATCATCTGTATCCAATATCACATAAGGTGCGGCTGTGGGATTACCGCGATTAAGATAGCTAATATGATATGATGACCCCTCAATTTCAGGCGTAAGGAGATGAGAATCCAGATCCTGCGGTTTCGCTCCCCAGTTAAGAACGAATCGAATTTCTCCCGGATCCGGTATTGGACTCATTGAAAAATTATATGTAAACGTCTGATGGGGGAAATTACCCGGAAGAGTGAAATGGCCGGTAAATGAACAAAATTCGTTAACTGATCCTGAAGTTTCATGGTCCCCTTCGGGAACATATTGAATGATATAAATACCGTTTTCATCTGTAACTGCGGAGAGATCAGAAATTGTAATTGCAACTTCTGGAATTGGGTTTCTATTGACAGCGTTGGTCACCTTTCCAGAAACATGAACACTGTTTGAAGGTCCAACAATAATTGTAACAGTTGCCACATCGGAAGCACCATAATTATCTGTGACTCTGCAAGAAATAAAATATATGCCATATTCCATGGGCGCAGTCCACACTGCAGAATCTTTGATTACTGAAAAAGATCCACTGGAAGATTCCCATGAGTATGCCAACGGATCTTTATCTTGATCCTGGGCTACACATTTCAATGATAAAAGCCCACCTGCTTCCACCAAAGAATCGCTGGCATTAAGTGATAGAATTTCTACTGGGCCATTCATTCTTTCACAGCTAAATATGAATAATATGATAAAAAAGATATGAATTGCATGAAAAATGATTTTCATAGGATTGTTATACACACAATGATGATGTTTTATATAAATCGCATAAATGAATATTTAAAATAAATAGATTAATCATACTAGGGTGCCATGAGTTTTAATGTAATCTCATAATATGCATTCACATGGAATAAATTATCGGCAGTTGTAAAAATTATTATCAAAGTATGAGGTCCTGGATCAAGTGATTTTGGACTAGCAGGATTTACTATAACTGGTGCCGATGAGCAACCTTTGTCACCACCAGGAGCGTGTCCATCACCAATAACGACTCCATCCAATATAAATTCAATTAATTCATAATCAGATTCTTCCGCTTCGCCCTTTCCTGAGAATGCTAAATCCAAGGTAATAGGATAGGAACCAGTAACTTGTATATTCGCTGTGGCTGTTCCTTCTTGAGTATTAGAATTATTCCCACCACAATTAGCACTGTCCTCTACTTTAAACCGGAGGGATTGGGAAATTGAATTTTCTGTTTTATTTTGGATTGTTATATTCCATCCATAATCCGAATTCTCAACACTACCATCCCAATAATTCGATATCCCTGTATTGTTGTTATTTGATGAATTTATACCATTTAATAATCCTTTATCAGTTAATGTCCATTCTAAACCAGTTACGGGGACAGGATCTGTTAACGTATCTGGATTAAATGGATGCACTATAATTTTAACAGTCGCTACATCGGAAGCACCATAATTATCTGTGACCCTGCAGGAAATAAAATATCTGCCATATTCCATGGGCGCAGTCCACACTGCAGAATCTTTGATTACTGAAAAAGAACCGCTGGAAGATTCCCATGAGTATGCCAACGGATCTTTATCTTCGTCCTGGGCTACACATTTCAATGATAAAAGCCCACCTGCTTCTACCAAAGAATCACTGGCATTAAGTGATAGAATTTCTACGGGACCATTCATTCTTTCGCAGCTCCATATGAATAATATGACAAAAAAGAGGAGAATTGCATGAACAACGATTTTCATTGGACTGTTATGTTCACCATGGCAATTTTTTATATAAGTGGCCTAAATGAATCTGTAAAGAAAATAAATTAATTAAACAGTATAAAACCCATATTCGTCAGAGCAGTTGTTACTATGTTTTTATAATATATTTCTGTGTTCCCATCATTTAAATCATAATCAGCACTAATTGGGTCACTATATATGGTGCTATCATTTAGTCCATTTGATCCAAAGTAATTACCTTGGCCTCCTAGGACTGCTTGAACAAAGGATTTGAATGGGTTACTGCCGTCGTCATTTACATGGAAAATATGTCCGAAATAAGTAAGCCCTTGTGTGTTATGAACAGTGTTGATTTTGTTTCTAAGATTTTCTATATCCGAATCATACGAATTTGTTCGGTAATCTGTATCTGAAAAAGAATTACTGTGGTATACACTGGCTGCCTCATCCTGGAATACTAAGATTACGATATTATCAGCGTATTCAAAATCTTTTCCTGCTGCTGTACTGAATCCAGTTCTAGCAATTTCGGTAAAATTCCCATCTGTAGAATACATAACTCCTTTATTTGCTAAAAATCTAAATGTTCGTTCAGAGTCTGCCTGCAGCAAATAAACATGATTATCGTATGCATCTGAACCATTTGTAGCTTTATCGATGTTTCCATATTTCTGTGTTGTACCTGTAGCGTAGAAGTCCTGTAAAGTGTTTCGTAGAGATGAAGAGTCTGTATATGCTCCTGTTGCCATGGTTTGTAATGGAGAAAGTGTGCTGTTCATAGATCCTGAATTATCAAAAATAATCATGATATATGTATCAGGACTAACTACCTGCCCATTAGATGAATTGACCATAATTTTAACAGTTGCCACATCGGAAGCACCATAATTATCTGTGACTCTGCAAGAAATAAAATATCTGCCATATTCCATGGGCGCAGTCCACACTGCAGAATCTTTGATTACTAAAAAAGATCCACTGGTAGATTCCCATGAGTATGCCAACGGATCTTTATCTTGATCCTGGGCTACACATTTCAATGATAAAAACCCACCTGCTTCCACAAAAGAATCGCTGGCATTAAGTGATAGAATTTCTACTGGACCATT
>ERZ651768.725-NODE-725-length-24577-cov-30.454694_pt1 | contig 24577 bp, 18 predicted proteins | sample MGYA00514754_ERZ651768 | MGnify/ENA metagenome assembly ERZ651768
GAATTCTCCTGGCCAATCGCTAAAATGACGGTATCGCAGGGGATAACTACTTCGTCAATTTTCTCTGAAGTCAATCTGCCATCTTTATCTTGGTCCCACTCGAGTTCAGCAAAGCGCATGCCTACCAATTTCCCTTCTTCAACCACATATTCCTCTGGTGAATAATTTAGAATCAAATCTATATCCTCTTCCAAAGCAGGTTCCAGTTCCCAATCTGATGATTTCATACGGTCCCTAGATCCTCGATAAATCACTTTGACATCCTTACCACCCAGTCTGAGTGAAGACCGACAACAATCCATGGCGGTATTGCCTCCACCGACAATGATTACTCTTTCGCCAACACTATCAATATGCTCAAAAGCTACAGACTCCAACCAAGCAATTCCAACGAATATTTGATCAGTTTCATATCTTCCAGGTAAATCCAACTCCCTGCCTTTAGGAGCTCCGGTACCTACAAAAATGGCATCATAATCTTTGCCCAGTAAAGCTTTCATGCTTTCAATAGGGTGATTCAAGTATAGATTAGCCCCACGTTCGACAATGACATCAAACTCTTCGTCAATAACCTCAGGAGGTAGTCTAAATCTAGGAATATTACTTCTGATCAAACCTCCAGTTTCATGAAGCGACTCAAAGATATCAATTTCGTAACCTAGAGGGAGCAAATCATTGGCGACAGTGAAAGAAGCGCATCCAGCTCCTATGCATGCAATTTTTTTCCCATTTTTCTTTTCAGGAACTGGGGGCAATAAGTGCTTAAAATCACCCTTAAGATCACCTGGAACACGTTTTAATCGACAGATTGCTACAGGCTCCTCTTCTACCCTGACCCTTCTACAAACTGGTTCACAAGGTCGATCGCAAACTCTGCCTAAAATTCCTGGAAAAACATTTGACTCACGATTCAACATGTATGATTCGGTATATTTGCCCTGAGCAATCAATCGAATGTATCCAGGAACGTCAGTATGGGCAGGACATCCCCATTGGCAATCAACTACCTTATGATAGTACTGAGGGTCTTTGGTGTTGGTGGGTTGCATTTGTCTAAGACAACTTTTTGGCGCTTTTTATAAACCGTTATAAATAACCGAAAATTTAAATCTAACTGCTTTTAGTTTTATTTCTTTCTACCTTTACAACCATAAAAGGATTTCAAATGGAAAATTAACACATCCTGCACAGAAAACAACGATATTTTAACCTTTAAGATGGATTCCCAACATCAACCAAACTCGATTTTGAGTCCTGAAGGTTTGGTGATTAATTTTCCATCGGTGTAGACCAGTTCACCATTCACAAAAGTCTTATCAATCAATGATTTAAATTCATATCCTTCAAATGGAGACCAACCACAATCATACAATATGTTTCCTGAATTGACCTTTGTTGTTTTTTCAAAATCGACTAATACTAAGTCTGCCCAATAATCTTCTCGGATAAATCCGCGATCTTTGATGCCATAAATATTTGCTAAGGCATGACTGGTTTTCTCGACAATGGTTTCCAAAGACAATTCACCTTTTAGATAGAAATCCAAAAGTACAAGTAATGAATGCTGAATTAAAGGCAATCCAGCTGGGTGATCGGGATAGGGTTTGGCTTTTTCTTCCAGTGTGTGTGGGGCATGATCGGTAGCAATGACGTCGATACTTCCAGTTCTAACCGCATCAATCAAAGCATTCCGATCAGTTGAGGTTTTGATTGCTGGGTTGCACACAATTTTTGAGCCCATCGATTCATAATAACTGTCGTCAAAATACAGATGATGGACACATACTTCTGCAGTTATGTTCTTATTGGAGGGATCTCCAAATGAAAATAAATCCAGTTCCTTTTTGGATGTGAGATGCAATACATGCAATTTACTACCGTGTTTTTTAGCCAGCGCGACCGCTTTAGAGGAAGATTTATAACAAGCTTCAACGGATCGTATATGAGGATGCTCAGAGATTGGAATGTTGCCTTCCGGGTATCGCTGGCGCGCCTCTGCCAAATTTCTTTCAATGGTTGGGTTGTCTTCGCAATGGGTTGCAATGAGTACTGGGCATTGGGCAAAAATCTCCTCCAGGGCTTGGGAATCATCCACAAGCATGTTGCCAGTAGAAGAGCCCATAAAAATCTTTACACCGCAGGTTTCACCAGTTTGCAGTTGTTTAATTTCGTCAATATTAGTGTTACTTGCACCCAAATAAAAAGCATAATTTGCATAGGCTTTTCCTGCAGCTAATGTGTACTTTTCAGCCAACAATTGTCGAGTTGTTGTTGCCGGTTTGACATTGGGCATATCCATAAAACTCGTGACCCCGCCTGCGACTGCAGCGGAAGATTCCGACAATATGCCACCTTTATGTGTCAACCCAGGTTCTCGAAAGTGCACTTGATCGTCGATGAGACCTGGAAGCAGGTACTTGCCTTTGGCATCAATAACTTTTGTGCCCTCTGAGGGGTGAATGGAAGATCCAATTTTTATGATCCGACCGGCTTTAATCAGCAGGTCCCCCTGAAAAATTGAACCCTCATTAACAATATTTGCATTGATTATTGCAACAGAATCATTTCTCATATTAGGCATTATAGCAGTCGTTTATGGCCATCAATGATTAAAGATTGTGGACCATATTAAGAGTGCACAGTGGATAATTAATTCTTAGATGGAAGTAGTGTAAATGCATGACAGCAAAGCTCAGGTTTTCTATGGATGGTATGTCGCCATAGGTTGTACTTTAATTTATTTTTTTACCAACGCAATGACTCTATTTGTCCCTCAAACACTCTTTCCTAGATTGATGGAAGACTTTGGCTCGAGTGCAGCAGAAATTAGTCTGACAGTTACCATTACCCTACTTTTTGCCTCCTTATTTGCTCCTTTTGCTGGAATGCTGATTGACAGGTTCGGTCCATTGAAAATAATGCGAATAGGCATTGTTCTGATGGCAGTCACCTATAGCCTTTACCCCCTTTCTAACTCTGTATCTGATCTCTACAGACTGCATTTCTTACTGGCTATTGGTCTTGTTTTTTCCGGTTTGGTAGTCAACGTCATTATTGTGTCAAATTGGTTCGTAAAACATCGGGGCAAAGTTATTGGTATGCTGGTAGCTGGTTCCAGTTTGGGTGGTGCCACTCTCCCGTTATTGATTTCACCGTTAGTCAATAATCCAGATTGGGGTTGGCGATGGGGGTTTGGATTGCTCAGTATTCTCTTCTGGTTTTTTGCAGTCGTACCTGCTTATACATTCATTAAAGAAACACCTGCAAGCTTAGGGTTATTACCAGACGGCCTGTCTAAAACATTGAAACCAACCGATGCTACTTCCAACAGTGTCTCTTTGCTGACTGCTTTGAAATCAAGGGCACTGTGGTGTCTTGGAATCGGATCAGCTTGTCTTTGGTTCTCAATCCAAGGCCTCAACAGTCAAATTACTATATTTTTTGAGCAGGAAGCGGCATTTTCTCCTCAGCAGGCTGTGCTCCTTTTTTCAACATTGTTTTGGTTCAGTTTTATTGGGAAATTCGCTTTTGGTGCCATTAGTGACACAATTCCAAAAAGAACAGTTCTGTTAATGACCTCCATCATCCTATTTTTAGGTACTTTGCTGTTATTTGATTACGATCCCAATCAAATTACGCTGACAAAAAACAGCACGAAATTAAGTCTATTCACAGTGATCTTTGGTCTGGGATTTGGTGGCAGTTTCAGTATGATTCAACTGGTAGCGGTAGAAATATTTGGTCCAGCATACTTAGGTAGAATTCTGGGGATCATAACATTCATTGATGGCATGGGTGCAGCATTGGGTACCAATCTATTGAGCCAAATTAAAACCGATACAGGCAGTTATTTGTTGCCATTTATGATCGTCACAGTGGTTACACTAATTGCCATTATTAATGTTTTTTTGATCAAACCCATTAAGAAGGAACCGATTTGAATTGAGATTTGTCTTGGATAATTTTTAGGTTTAACCTAGTGAGAAATAAATAGCTATGAAATATAAAATTATTGAGATTAATCCTGTTTCAGGAGCACTGGGCGCCGAGGTATCTGGAATTGACCTCAGTGAACCGGTGACCAAGCAAGCATTGCAAGAAATCAAATCAGCTTGGCTGGAACATCAAGTGCTCTTTTTTAGAAATCAAACGTTAACACCAGATCAACATGTTGCATTCACCAAGAATTTTGGGGAATTGCAAGGGCCTGGTTATATGCCAACTCTCGATGGTTATCCCAACGTTTACGTCCAAGAATACCCGGGTCTTTATGGGGGAATTGTCTCGGACGTTAATTGGCACATTGATGCTTCTTTCATGGAAAAACCCTTGAAAGGTGCTGTACTGTATGCACTGGATGTGCCTGATATTGGAGGGGATACAGCTTGGGTCAACTTATATGCTGCGTATGAATCACTGTCAAAACCAATGCAGAAATTATGTGCAAGTCTCACTGCGATTCACGACAACTTTCATAAAAATTTGACCGCTGTTTTAGAAACCTATGGAGCTAAGGGCTATGAAATGGCGAGAAAAGCAACGCCTCCTAATGAACACCCCTTGGTTTGCAAACATCCAGAAACGGGAAAAAAATGCCTGTTCTATAGTGAACTTTTGATTTCCCATTTCAAAGAGCTCACAGAAGAAGAAAATAAAATATTAAAAGAATTCCTACAACAGCACATCCAAAAGCCAGAACTGTATTGTCGCTTCAAATGGGAAAATAATTCGATTGCATTCTGGGATAACAGATGCACTGCTCACAAAGGAATATTTGATTTTGGCCAGTCGCATCGCTTGATGCATCGCGTGGCAATCCAAGGTGAGACAGTGCCATCAAAATAGGGATTTGACGAATGTGGATCAAAAAATTTCATCGTGATCATAAAGAGGACCTACGCTCGCCTATCCCTACACAAGTAGTTTCTAACGAAGAATTTTTGCCCACACCACAAACCAAGCAACAAAAACAAGTTGAAGATTTAATTCAATATTTGGCTGCGCAATACGGAAAAAAAACAGGTCTCAATCGCCGCGATTTTCTGAAAACATCCAGCGGCATGGCCGTGGCTTTTTTGGCTATGAACCAAGTCTTCGGTAAATATTTTAACGTCCATGCTGATGAGGTCTTAGACTCTGCGGCTTACGCTGAACTGTGGCCAAAAAAAGAATTTATTTTTGATGTGCAAACCCATCATGTAGCAACGGGGAAAACGGAGCCTTTGTTCTTTAGAGGGAAAACAATGGCGTGGATATACAACGAAGAACTCCGTGGTAAACAACCTAAAAAAGGAGATTTAACCTTTGATAATTATGTTAAGGAAGTTTTTCTCGACAGCGAGGTTTCAGTTGCATGTTTGAGTGGTGTGGCATCTAAATTGCTCGATGTGATTAATGTTGATGAAATGGTGACAGCGAGAAATACGGTCAATGCAATGTCAGGCTCCCAAAGGATGGTGTGTCATGGGCCCATTGCCCCCTATATTCCAAACTTTCTTGAGGAAGCTGAACGACAAGCATTGGAACTTAAAATTGATGCTTGGAAATTTTATACCGGTGTTTTTAACATGGCCGGTGAATATTCTTGGTGGATGGACGATGAAGAATTGATCTATCCGTTTTATGAGAAAATCAAAACATGGGGGTTAAACACAATCTGTGTTCATAAAGGACTCCCGTTTAACCAACATTTGAAACCTGGAGTGACGGATTACACCAATCCCCGAGACATAAAAAAAGTTTCATTAGATCACCCGGACTTAAATATTGTTGTTTATCATTCTGGATTCAAATCTGACAACCCCAACCTGCCTCCTGAAGATGTCTCCTTGGATGGGACAGGTTACCTTCCATGGACGACCGATTTATGTCGAGACCGGATCAATAATCCTGCAATGACCAACGTTTATATGGAACTTGGCACTACCTTTGGACATACAGTGATTACTCATCCAAGAATCTGCGCCCACTTACTGGGTCAAATTATCCAAGCATTTGGTTCCGACCATATTTTGTTTGGCACCGATTCAATCTGGTGGGGTTCCCCACAGTGGCAAATAGAAGCATTAAGACGATTCCAAATTCCTGAAAAGATGCAGGAAAAATTTGGTTATGCCGCAATTACCGATGATGATAAAGCAAAAATATTAGGGCTCAATGCAGCAAAGATCTATAACATTGATGTGGCTGAAACCAGGCGCCAGATTTCTGTGGACAGAATGGCACAATTAAAAGAAATTTACCTACAAGAAGGTGGCCTTCCAAGCAACAATCAGTACGGCTGGATTGTTGGCTAATTGATCAGCCTACTCTCTTAGTTTTATTACCCGACCCTCAGTGTCGTCAGGCATCTCAATGCCCAAGATATTTGCAATTGTGGGAGCAATATCGACTTGATCAACCGGCCCTATTTTTCTGGGTACAACAGCTGCGCCTAGGGCGTAAAAAATACCCCACATGTCTGGTGTTTCTGGTCGATAACCGTGCATGCCTTTCGGTTGACCATAACTTGAAAACATATTGGGTGCAGCTGTGGTCACGACAATATCACCCGTTCTTGATGGGTGATTAAGATGGAATGCATCTGGAAGATCTTTCTTTGTGTACACCGCAAGATGTTCCTGTTTGCTTAAAAAATCTTTAGCTTGCTCGATGTCATCTGCTTGCAAAAAAATATGTGCTACAGCAGGCCCTGCTGAAAGTTCTGCTTTGATTCCTGAAATTCTCAATAACTGTTCTAAATTGATGTAGTTGTTCACTTCAGCCATCCCATGATCGCTGACCACAATGAGTGTAAGGTGTCCCCATGCCTGTCTGGCATCAATGGCAGTGATTAAATCCTGCAAAAGTTTATTCTGTCGCCGTAGCTGTTGAGAAACTCTTGGACTTTCTGGACCATCAAGGTGTCCCAGGTCATCGGTCCCATCCCAATAACTCATGATCAATCTGGGCCTATTGACCTTGTCCATATCAACCCATTTAAGGATCTGCTCGATTTTTTGTTCTTCTTTGATATTGGGATCAAAGGGGGCTTTGCGATAAGAGGCTCCGACACCATGCCAATCGGTTTCAGAGCCCACCCAGAAAAAAACCGCAGACTTGATACCTTGTTGCTCGGCCAGCACCCATATGGGTGGCACTTCAATCCAATTGGCATCGGCATCGTAACTGAATCGACCTTGTTGTTTATCTATAAAAGAGTTGTGAAGAATCCCATGACGATCTGGATAAACGCCGGTTGCCATAGAAACATGGGCAGGGTATGTCGTCGATTGGTAGACAGGAATCATATGATCTGCCTTGACCCCAAATTTCTCCATACGCTTAAACGCAGTTAAGGAAAGGTTTTCTGCTATGTTATGGGAAACACCATCCATGGATATAATAATCACAATTGGTTCTTTTTCCGCTTCGACAACCGAAGCCAATAATAGGCAGCAAACCAGTATTAAACTACGCAGCATTTGATAATAGTCAGTTATTCTGGTTTTCGAAATTTTAAAGTAAAGCGGTCGCTTTCCCCAATATCAGCATAGCTCTTCTTCTCTTGATCATTCAGACTGCTGTAAGTTGGGGGGAGTGTCCAAACACCTTCCCGGTGATCCTTGGTATCTTTGGGGTTTGCATTGATCTCAGAGGATGTTTCAAAAATAAATCCAGCCTTTTCTGCCAAAGCAATTGCATACTCCTGATTGACATACCCTGATTCAGCCGCAGGATCTTGTGACACTGAAGGGTCTCCTCTGTGCTCAACGACGCCCAAAACGCCCCCTGGTTTTAGTACTCTAAAAAAGCCTTCAAAAACTGCATCTGCTTGGTCGCTTCCCATCCAATTATGGATGTTTCTGAAAGTCACTACCATATCAGCCGAATTGGACTCTGCAATTTCTATTCTGTTGGGTAGTTTAAGAACGGTATGTCGCACATTGCTATAAAGATCCGGATCCTGATTTAATCGGTCAAAAAACTCAGCTGCCCTATCGCGAAAATACTTAACTTCGTCATTTGGATCATATCCTGCAGAGATATATTGCCCCGATTCGTTTAAGTATGGTGCAATGATTTCAGCATACCAACCTCCAGAGGGCCATATTTCAACGACAGTCATGTCTTCCTGCAAGCCGAAAAATTCCAAGGTTTGTTGCGGATGCCTGTAAGGATCTCTGGCCTTATTGGCGTCCGATCGGTGCTCACCTGAAATAATACCTTCTAGAGAATGGGCATGGCCTAGCTCTGGTAGAGCCAAGCCGGTTGCAACACTCATGATGATCAGAGTTTGGTAAATTTGCTTAAACATTATTTTCTCCTTATTAATTTGACTCGGTAGTTTTTCTTAAGCGTCTTGTTAATACCGCAACAACAGGTCCTAGCACCAAACCGGCGATGAACCCTCCTATATGTGCTCGAAAAGCAACCCCGCCACCTGTTCCTGCGCCTGAACTGCTGATTAACTGAAAGATAAACCAGAACAACAAAACAACAAAGGCTGGAAGGCGCAAAATTTGAATAAAAAATCCAAATGGTATCGCCACTCTTACTTTGTGCTTGGGAAAGAACACCACGTAGGCCCCCAGTATCCCAGAAATAGCCCCACTCGCCCCAATCATTGGAATTGTAGAATCTGGTTCCGGAATTGCTTGGGTAAACACAGCAACAGTTCCACAGACTAGATAAAACAGAACGAAAGCAACTTTGCCTAAAATATCTTCGATGTTGTCACCAAAAATCCAAAGGTAAAGCATGTTTCCTGCAAGATGAAAAAATCCTCCATGCAAAAACATCGATGTTATCACCGTCATCTCAGGACTAACCCATTGCAAACTGACAGGCAATGCTCTGCCTTCAAGAAGGCTTGCTGGAATCACCCCCAGAGCATAAATAGCCCTTTGACCTTCCTGGCCTAAACTCAATTGCCAGAGGTAAGTTAAGCAACAAATAATGAGTAATGCGATGGTTACTACAGGTTTCGAACGGGTTGGGTTTTCATCACCAAGAGGAATCATCTTCTATAGCCACAACTGGGTTTTCTTGCAACGGCATTGTATGCACTGAGTGTCTTTGACAATTGACTGGAAAGACCATTAATCCTTTTCTTGTCAGAAGGGTGGGAGGATACAAATTCTAAATTGGGTCGATTGCCTTGATCTTGCATCTTTTTCCACAAACTTAAACTTTTCAAGGGGTTGAATCCGGCTCTCGCCATGTATAACAATCCTTCTTTGTCGGCATCTTTTTCCTGACTACGGTTAAAAGGAAGATTTAATCCATACTCGGCCATAATTTGAGACATCATATTAATGGTATTTATCTGATTATTTATTTGATTGAGTTCTGCTTGACTTGTAATTGTCTGGTTCGCCATGTTGCCCATTAAAACAGCCATGCCAATTGTGGCACCTATTTGAGTTCTCATATCACGTTTTGCCCTCTCATAGGAATGCTTTTTGGTGACATGGGCGATTTCATGGCCGATAACCGTTGCCAATTCATCCTGGCCTGCAGCCACCTCAAAAAGTCCGGAAAAAACTCCTAATTTTCCACCTGGCATTGCAAAAGCATTAACTCCAGGATTTTCAAACAACTCAATTTCCCAAGAACTGCTTCGATAAGGCTCGTCTAATTGTTTGATGATGTTTTTTGCAACACAACGAACAAGGGCCCTTTTGGTTAGATCACGGGATCGAGGATTTTGGGCCAACATCTGCTCCCAAGCTTTCTCTGACTCCATCTCAATCTCCCGCTCGCTTACCAATAAAGCAGTCTGAGCAAACGGTGTGTAAAGCATTGACAAAAACAGGGCGTTTAAGAGAATCCAACAATGTTTGTACTTGATCATTTTAAACTCGGTTCAAAAGGTTTAAAAAAGACCGTTCTGCGCGATAGCTAGACCTGACCAATGGTCCTGCAACAACTTCTTTGAAACCCAGCTCAAAACCGATCTCCTCAAACCGATAAAATTCTTCCGGGGTGACAAACCGCTCCATAGCAACATGGTATTTAGTGGGGCGTAGATATTGACCGAGCGTTAATAAACTCACTCCAACGGAACGAAGATCCCGCATGGTTGCAACCACCTCAGCTGCTGTTTCCCCCAAACCCAACATCATCCCTGATTTAGTGATAGTGCCCTTTTTGTGGCTGTGCTCCAGCATACCCAGGGTCTGCTGGTACCCTGCCCTGGGGTCTCTGACATGATGAGTAAGTCGATGAACGGTTTCGATGTTTTGGGAAAAAACATTCAAACCGCTACCCAATAATATATTCAAACTGCTCTTGGAACCGGCAAAATCTGACGACAAAACCTCAATCACTACATCTGGATTTTTCTTTTTTACTTGCACGACACACTCTGCAATATGGCGTGCACCTCCATCCTCTAAATCGTCTCGGTCGACTGAAGTCAAAACAACATACCTCAATTTCATAAATGCAACGGTCTGTGCAGTATGATAGGGCTCCATTGGATCCAACCAACCGTGTGGATTGCCTGTATCAACAGCACAAAACTTGCAAGCTCTGGTGCAGATGTTCCCTAAAACCATTAACGTGGCTGTCTTGTGGCTCCAACACTCTGCAAGATTTGGGCATTTGGATTCCTCACAAACTGTATTTAAACCACGTGACTTCACTTGGTGAAGCAACTCACGGTAATTCTCACCTGACGGGAGTGAAACTTTTAACCAGTTCGGTTTTCTTTGGCCATCAATGGATGTAATGTTCAAGGACTGTTTGACGCCGTCCTTAATTGCAACAACACCGTGTTGATTTTTATACTTTAGCCCACTGCCGGTTTGGATTTTACTCATTTGCCTTGACGTATTATAGCTCTCGTTTTTTCCATTATAATGATGGATAACGTAAAAAAATTCTATTAGTGAATGGTGAATAAAATATGAACTACTTACATACAATGGTAAGAGTGAGCAATTTGGAAGAGTCTTTGGAGTTTTACTGCAACCATCTAGGACTTGTCATCTTGAAAAAAATGGATAATGCAGCCGGTCGTTACACTCTGGTATTTTTAGGCACATCGGAGAACAGTGAAGGCATGGTAGAGCTTACCTACAACTGGGATCCAGAAGTCTACACAGAAGGAAGAAATTTTGGTCATCTGGCATTTCAAGTGGAGGATATTTATGCCACGTGCCAACAACTTATGGATGCTGGCATTACTCTGAACCGTCCCCCTAGAGATGGCTATATGGCGTTTGTGCGTTCCCCAGACAATATTTCTATAGAGCTCCTTCAAGCTGGGAATCCCCTTAAGGCGCAAGAACCATGGACCTCGATGCCAAATCATGGACACTGGTAGTGCACAACCTTGCTAATCGTGCTATTTCCCTGGAATCTGAGGACTTGGGAGTGTTTTTATTCTTAGAATGGTTCTAATTTTCTCTAATTGATCGCAAATTCATGAGTAATGTTCTTTGTTAGAGCATCTTTGATGTTCTATATATTCAATGTTTCAGAACATCTCAAGCCTAATAAAGCCTTTTAAATTCAATGTTTTGCATACAATAAAAGGATTCGTTGTTATAAAACAACAGTTAACTAGTCTGTTGCTCTAGAAATCTCCAGAATATTAGGTCCCATTGAGTTAGAATCGATCTCTTACTTTGTGGTAGTGCTGCTTTCATCAGTTTGGTTTAAGTAGCCTACTCTAGGTTTTCGAATATTTTAATAAGAGGAAATTGTAATGAATAGATCTACGTTTACCGGGCTGTTTGGTAAGGCTTTTTCTAGCCTATCGTTAATAGCTCTAGTGTTCATTGGTTCACCGGCTCTGATGGCTCAGGAAGGTGCAACTGTAGAAATAGAAGAAGTTACCGTTACTGGTTCTCGAATCAAAAGAGAATCAATCAACTCCGCTTCTGTTATTACTACGATAACCAGTGAAGACATAGAAAATAGTCAAGCGCTAATTCTTGCTGACGCGTTAAGGATGTCAACTTATAACACTTTTGGTTCTTTTGGACCTACTGCTGGTTCTAGTGCCATGTCCAACGCTACAGTAAGCGTTAGGGGCCTAGGCTCTAGCAGAACTTTGGTTCTTTTGGACGGCAGAAGAATGCCTGGTTCACCGCATCTAGGTGGCGCGGGTGCTGTAAACATCAACATGATTCCAACGGTGGCTGTCGACAGAATTGAAATACTTGCCGACGGAGCATCGTCTGTGTACGGATCCGATGCGATAGCAGGTGTTGTTAATGTGATTACCAAAAAGAACTTTGACGGATTACAGCTCAATTATAGAAAGGGTGATCGTGATAGAGACGATGGCGAAGAGAATTCAGTTTCTCTGATCTATGGTCAAACAGATGACGATGGTTACATCACTTTTATGATGGAACACAGTGTAAGGGATGAAATTTACCTTAAAGACAGATGGTACACTGCCGCAAGAGCTTCCGACCAAAATGGAGACGGGGTTGTCGACTTGTATAACGAGACCTACGGTTTAAGTTGGTACTCAAGAAACCTTGCTGATCCAGTGACAGGTAATATTTTTGCCTCACCTGATTGTCAGGGTAGCATTGATGGATCAACAACTCCTTGGTGGGGAGATGGCTTTGGTGGAGCTGCCTTTGGGCAACCCGCAACAACCACTCCTTCCTATGCTGGAGCATCACCTACAGGTATTTGTGGATACGCTTGGGCGGACATCATGGTTCAGGACGCAGGAACAGCTATCGACACGATAACGGCTAACATTAGTCGTCAAGTTACAGACAGAATCAACCTCTACACCAGAGCGAGCTATGTTCGTAATGAGTCAGTTGGACGTTTTGCACCTCCTGCTGCTCGATACCCTGGAATCCTTGCTTCCGATCCTGCAAATCCATTTGACGTACCCGTCACAGGTTATTGGAGATGGACAGGGATTGGAAACAGAGGCATGCACTATGTTGACCAAGCTACTGATTTTGTTACTGAATTAACAATTGACGTTTCCGAAAACATTGAACTTAGAGTGGGAACTCAGGTTAATAAGTTTTACGGAACAGACATTGGAAGGTACTACCTTGACTATGCTGGTTTGGACTCAAACATCTATAACGAAGTTCCTTTTGGATCTACAACTGGCCTATTTGCTATGGCCGCTACGACAGTGGTTGAGTACGACAACCATTATGAAAAGGCGGATATTGTAGCTCAGTTCAGTAATTTGATGCAGCTAAAAGGCGGCTCTGTTGACGCTTTGCTTGGATACGAAAGATTCAACAACATATACTCAGCTCAATACGACAAACACTCAGAGGGTGGTTATGTTGGTGGATCAGCTGGTAATTCAGGAAAAGGTGTCAGGGAAGTAGACTCATTCTTTGGTGAGATTATTTTCCCAGTTAGGGACGGTATTGAATTGAATGCTTCGTTCAGAAGTGATGATTACAGTGACGTTGGCTCAAGTGAATCCTTCAAATTTGGAGCCTTGATAAATGTCTTAACTGGAACCACACTTAAAATTAACTACGGTGAGGGCTTTAGGGCTCCTGGCATGGACACACTTTACGGAGTGACGACTTTTAGTGCAAACACTGCGTACGACTACAAAGCTTGTGCACAAGCTGGATTAGCTACTACCGAGTGTGCTTCGAAGCAAATATCAACTTTGATTGTTGCCAATAGCGAACTTGGAGCTGAGGAATCTGAAGGTGTTACATTAAGCATAGCGCATGATTTTGGTAGCTGGAATGATCGGCTAGAAGGATTGAATGCTAGGTTTGACTATTACAACATCAAGATTTCTGGCGCCATTGTTAGTGCTGGAACGCAAAGTGTAATGTGGACCGACTTTATAGGCGGTTCTCTGTTGACCAATAATGTGGAATTCTTTGATGCCGCAGGTGTTGCCGGAGACGGATCAGCAGCTGGAGCCCCAGTAGGTTCTGGTACAGTAGGAAGTGCTTGCCCTGCAGGTGCTACATACGTCAAACGTTTGGGTGTATCAGACTCCATATATGCGATCAGAAGTTGTGCTAATGGAAGAATCGACTACGTCGGTGCCAGTTATGCTAACGCCGGTAAAGTTGAAGTTGCAGGTTATGATATCTTTGTTAGTTACAACAAAGATGTTGGTCCAGGTACTATCAGCACAAGCTTGTCATATTCCAACATGACTGATTACGACACCGATGCCTACACAGGCAGTGCGAGATCTGTCAATAACATCAATTTCGATGGAACCCCAGAATCTAGATACAACCTAAGTGTAGGTTATCAGTGGGGTAATTTCGGAGTTTCTGTCATCAACAGGCACATCGGCGATTACCGACAGTCTGCCGAACCTGAAATGGTTGGCGGTGAATTGACTGGCGGTCTTGTCAAGGCAGGAAATACTCAGGGCAAATACGATACCTATGATTTCCAAGCATTCTACGACGCTGGTGCTTGGGGTAAAATATCTCTGGGTATTCAAAATTTAACTGATGAAGATCCGTTGACTGATAATGGAGGCCAGAACTACGATGCCTATACAGGTCTCTATGACAACAGAGGAAAAATAACTTACCTTAAGTGGAAACTTGATCTCTAAGAGAAGTTAACTTTCTGAAAGAACAAAAAGGGCGGTTTTACCGCCCTTTTTTTTATCCAGTCATTTGTGCTGTCTTCCTCCTCTCCCATTGGAGCATATCGGATTTGATTTGTTTTCTCTGATCCAGACTAAGCGTGTGCTTTGCCATTGAATAATTGCCTAACTCTCCCGATGCGTGAATAACTCGGTGACAAGGTATCAGGAAAGCAATTGGGTTGGATGCTAACGCTTGCCCAACCGCCCTGGGTGAGGCGCAATTGATATTATTGCCAAGCTGCTTGTAGGACATGGTTTCCCCAAAAGGGATACGGCAAGTTTGCTGCCATACCAGGACTTGGAAAGGTGTGGCAAGAATATGAGCATTGAAAGGTGGGCACAGGGGCTGAAAATAAACCTCTAGATATTCTGCTGCTTGGTCGTTTCTGGTTACACATTCTGTTACAGAGAAAAGCTTTTTCAGTTCTCTGATATGCCTTTCTTCATCGTCTATCACCATATTTGAATAGACCAAACCCAAGTTGTCCCAAGCCAAGCACCAGGAGCCGAAAGGTGAATCACCAACCCCAAAATACAAGGTCATCGACTCTGAGCGATCCACGGGTGTTAACTCGAAGTCAGAAGTTAAAAGATAATGTTGTTTCACTGATTTTTTTTGCTACTGAATCCTTTAGCTAGGCTACTACAAAGTTCAAATGTCGTTTAAGATATTTACCTATGTGGTTTGATAATCAAATGAAATACCTCCCCAGTGCATCTACGATCTCTCTGGTGTTGATCTGCCTATCCCCTGTGCAAGCAGAAAATTCTGTTCCCAAACAATTGGTGGGCTGGAAGCAAGAGCTGATAGCAATTGAAAAAGTCCGGGGTGAGAATGTCGTCATCAACGCCTACATAGCAGATACCCCTGCAAAAAGAGCACAAGGACTCATGCACGTAACTGACTTACCCGAAAACGCAGGGATGTTGTTGGTCTTTAGCCAGCCAAGACAGATATCAATATGGATGAAAAACACCTTAATCAGTCTTGATATCTTATTCTTAAATCCTAGTGGTAGGATTGTTAAGATTCACAAGAATGCGGAGCCTCTGTCTTTGGCTAGCATTCCATCACATGCCAGGGTCAAGTGGGTGCTTGAACTAAACGCAGGTGTTGCAGGAAAATTGAATTTGAGACTGGGTGACAGATTGGCCAGAGGTAAAATCGATTAAAGTGGGCCTTTTCTAAGGATGGTCCACCATCTTGCCACGTTAATCAAACTCATTAAAGATGCAGCCACGTAAGTGCAAGCCGCAGCGGTCAACAGACGTCTGGCATAAACCTCGTCGCCTTCTTTGAGAATATTACCTTCTTCCAGCATGGGCAAAGCACGGCCAAAGCTTGCATTCAACTCGGTCGGCAAGGTAATCAGATGAACCACAGCGCCTAGGCCCAGGGTCAACAAGCCACCCAAAAACATCAACAATCCAGGTCCTGGGACTCTGGTTATCAAAGCAATGAATGGCGCTGTCATTAAAATGAGAGCTCCAAAGCGTTCTGCAGGTGCCATGGTTTTGACCAAAAGCGTGCGTAATTTGAAAGGGCCATAACCGATTGCATGTTGATGTGCATGGCCCACTTCATGGGCTGCAATGGTAATGGCTGTTAATGACTTGGAGTCGTGTTTGTCAGCGGTTAAGCGAACAGCTCTAGCAGTGGGGTCGTAATGATCCCCTAGCTCTGTTGGTTCAATTTTTATGTCATGCAGATTGAGTGCGGTCAAGAGCTTGCTTGCAAACACAGCACCGGTAAATGGGTAACGGTCGTCGGGCTGACTGTATTTTTTCATAGTCCCCTTTACCCACAAGCTAGGTCCGATCAGAACAACCAGAACAATGGCAACTATAATCAAGTAAGACATTTACATTTATAAATCTATGATCAAAATTTATTTACTGTGTTCTTCTCACTTTTATACTTGAATTGACACCTTCTACATTGAGATTGTAAGTACCAAAAAAACTTTTTTTAATGGTCACTGTGGGATTGTTAATTCTAACGATCAGAAGGCCTTTGCTCGATTGTTTCCACACCTGTCCATTCTCCAACTGGAACTCCGTATAACCTGACCAACCTTTAAACTCCCCTAGGATTCTACTGGTAATTTGATCTGCTTCCTCCTCTGTTTGAGTCATTCTTTCACTGCCAAATTGATCTGTATCTTCATCAGCTGCAGATGGTTCACGGACTTCTTGTGTTGCTTGATTTTGATTGTTTTTTCTGCGTAATTTAAATTTCTTGCGAGTAGTTTGTGCAGATTGTGTGACGACAGGTTCTTGAGTCAATCTGTCATAACATTGCAAGCGAATGAGAGAAACCTGGATTGTAGAACATTCCTCTAATTTCTCCTCCAATGTTTGAGCATGGACTGATTCACCGATGCCACAGAGAATCAACAAGAAAATAAAGTTTGAAAAAAATTTTGTACTTATCATGTAAACAATTCCTCACCCAACAAAAGTGTGCCTGTATGATACTCTGACTGAAGACGATATCACAACACGGATACATGGTTTTATCAGGCTGGGCTGGTTTATGCAGGGCTGAAAACTTGTTGTTATATAACAACATTCTCCTCATAATTGTGTAACTTCATCAATTTATTGAAGATTTGATCGATTTTGCCACCAATATTTAACTTGCTTAACTCATACAATTCCTTGAAAATAAATTAAGTTTAGTAGAGACAGCTTCCACCGTGCGTTTTGTGGGTGGTAAGTCTGACTCAGTCTAGTTTAATAAACTCTGAAAATCAGGGAGAGAATGATGATGGAAATAAAGCTATTTGGAAAAGCTTTCAGAATGTTTGTCGCTTGTGGAGTTGCAGCTGCCTTGTTCGCAGTTCCTGCTTGGTCACAAGATGAAGATGAAGATGATGCTGCGGAGCTTGGAACGATTGAAATAACGGGTTCTCGATTGAAACAAACGGATATTGAAACTGCCAGACCAGTAACCGTAATTACCCGTGAGCAAATTGAGCTATCTGGTTTTGAAACCGTGGCACAAGTGTTACAAAGCACGCCTTATAACTCATTTGGTTCATTTAGAGAAACTTCTGGCTACGCCAATGGACAGGCAGTAGTTAATAATATTTCCTTAAGAGGGCTCGGTTCACAGAGAACCTTGCTCTTACTTGATGGAAGAAGAATTTCAGGAACTGGGGGTTCAGGTGGTGCAGCGGCTAACTTAAACCAAATACCGCTTGCCATCGTCGAACGAGTTGACATTCTAAGAGATGGTGCTTCGGCAATTTACGGCTCGGATGCTATCGGTGGTGTTGTGAACATTATTACTCGTAAAGACTTCGATGGAGTGAATCTTTCACTTACTAAGGGTAAGCCAGATATTACAGGAGGGGATTACATTGCAGCTACTATCACCGGAGGTGCATCAAATTCCAAAGGAAACACATTTTTCACAGTACAGCACTACGGTCAAAGACCGCAATATTGGAGAGATACCGAATGGGATCATGCCTATGACTATGAGTCTTACTCTTCGTTTGGTTTTCCAGGTACCTTCTACTCACCGTATTTCGGTTATGTAGCTGATTCTAGATGTCCTGATGTACCAGTAGGGGGCGTGGGTCTTTATGGAGACAATAGTTATGTAGGTAGTCAGCCATCTGATGACGGCACAAACTCAAACCCAGCTTATCCTAATTCTTATGACTGGTTCCCTTATGCAGTCTCCTATGCAGGCACACCATATGCAGATTGGAGTTTCTGTGGTTATGACTATGCACAAGATATTATTATGCTGCCAAGGGCAAAAAGAAATGGATTGCTCGTAAAATCGTCATACGATATCTCACCTGATGTCACGATGAATGCTGTCATAATGATTTCACAAAACGACGCAGATTCTCGATATGCAGGCACACCAGTGACAGGTCCTTACCCTACTATGTCAGCTGATAATCCAAACCATCCTCTGATCGGCATGGGTTATGATTGTTCAGTTATGGATTGTCTTGGAGCTACGGTTTTTATTCGTACTGTTCCTAACGGCACCAGGGATAATACTGTAGTCTCAAACATACAAGACTTGAGAGTTGGTTTCGAGGGTGTTTTGGATGTGTTAGGTGGAGCAACTTGGGAATTCAATCTTCAAGTCATGAATAATGACATTGACAACCAGACAATAAATTTGGTCAATAAACCACTGCTTCAAAAGGCAATAGATGATGGTCTACTAGACATTTTTGGAGTTCATGGAACACCTCTGTCTGAACTAGGTCCAACCATGCAAACATTTAATCATACCAAGCTCTATCAAGCTGATCTTAAATCTACGCAAGGTGACTTCATTATGACTTTTGATGTTGCAGAATTGCCTGGCGGACCAGTTGGTATAGTTTTAGGTGCTGAGTATAACCATCTGTCTTTCGATCAGGTCAATGACCCTGCATCCAAAGCGCAACTCATTGCAGGTACCGCAGGTGGTGATAATGTTCAAGCAGAGCGGAGCAGAAAATCAGCATTCTTTGAAGTCGGCTTGCCGGTTACAGAAAAACTAGAGCTAAGTGTAGCAGGACGTAGTGATACCTACAGTAGTGCTGGTATTGGTGGTAATTTCTCTCCACAAATCACATTTGCATATCGACCTCTTGATTGGATGCTGCTCAGAGGCACCTACGGAGAAGGGTTCCGGGTGGCGGCTATGACACAATTGTACGGCGAGCGATCCGAAAGCTATCCTTCAGGTATTGATGTTGTAGGTTGTCAAAGCGGTAAGGGATTTTGTGGCTCAACACAATATAGAACACTTTACGGCGGCAACCCAGACTTGAAACCAGAGCTATCTGAACATTGGACCGTTGGTGTTATGCTTTCCCCATTGCCAGAGCTGACCATGCAAATCGGATTTTGGCACACAGACTTTACTGATCTGATTTCGACATCAAGCATTCAACGAGAATTTAATGCTGAAGCAGCAGGGGATGTGAACTACGTTGTCCGTTGTCCAGCTGGTGGTATAGCAGGGTGTCCTGATGGAGCTGTAGATTATATCTCACTACAAGTGCAGAACTTTGCAGGCGTTGAATCTGAAGGTTTGGATTTTGATTTTACCTACATTTTAAATACAGAAAATGCGGGTCGATTTGATATCGGTCTCGCCGGAGCAAAATACACTAAGTACATCGTGCAAGCCTATCCAGAAAGTCCTAGGAATGAGTATCAAGGTGAAATGGGATTACCTAGCCTTAGAATGAGCACTCATGTCTATTGGGGACTAGGAGACTGGGGCGCGTCTATAACCGGCTACTATATAGCTGGTCAGAGTGAAGATGTTGGTGACACTACATATTCTGTAGGCAGCCATTATCAAGTAAATATGCAAGTTGAGTATAATCTCCCCTGGGGTGCTTCCATTGCAATTGGTGCAACAAACCTCACTAACAAGGGCCCTGAGGTCAATGGAGATTATTACGGATGGTATCCTTTAGATTGGACTCTTTATGATACAAGAGGCAGAACAACCTACATCAGATACAACCAAAGCCTGTAACCAGGAAATCAACTGGATCAAAAATCAGAGCGGGTGAAAGCCCGCTCTTTTTTTATCTCAAGAGCTAATTTTTTTGCCTTATTAATTTGCTTGATGCTCATTCTCTGCTTTAAATCAAGTATCATCTGCCTGGCATAACCTATAGCAAATCTTTCACTCATCTGATCCAACTTTGATAGGTGTTTGCATTGGGGGGTGGATTTGTCTAGATTCTCTTGTTCATCTTTGTAGCGTTTTTCCATAGCTTTCCATCTTTGTGTGTCGATCTTATCAGCGGCTATCGATAACCAAGCATAAGCTTTCACCAAATTCTTCTTCACGCCTTTAGCGTCACGATAAGACAAACCCAAACCCACTTGTGACGGTGTGTGGCCTGCTAATGCGGCTTGCAGATAGTATTGAAATGCCTTCTCATAGTCTTTGCGAACACCGGTGCCATATCGGTACAGTCTTGCCAAGCCATTAATGCCATCTAGATTTCCTTTTTCTGCAACTTTTTCATACCAAACTTTGGCCTTTCTTGCATTCTCCGGAACAACCTCACCACCCTTGTACATTTCTGCCATTGCCAGCTGGGCCTTGGTGTAATCTTGTTCAGCGGCCATGCTGATCCAAGTAAACGATTTCTTGTAATTTTTTCGAAAACCACCATATCTCGTTCCAGAGTATAAAGACCCAAGCAAGGTTTGGGCTTCTGGATTGCCTTGGTTGGCAAAGACAGTACAGGCTTCAATAGCTTCAATACATTGATTGCTCTTAATTAAATCCTTACAACCAGACTGAAAATCTAATTCGGCATGAACCGACAAGCCGATTGTCATCAAGAAAAAAGTCATCAGGTTTCGCAGTGTAAGCATGGATTAAATGTTAACCAATTTCACGTAAATCAACTAGACCTTTGTCTGTTTTTTAGCTATGGTTTTATCCTTAACTTAGGAGATCGGATAAATGAAATTCATCTTATGTTTATTGATAAGTTTCGCTAGCTTCAGCCTTAATGCTGTGGATGAATTCCCTGTAGAGCATTTTTTCAAAGATCCATCCATGCTCTCTCCTCAGTTATCACCGGACGGTAAGTATTTAGCAGCGCTGTTGCCTTACAACATCAATGAAGAGACCCAAAAGGTATGCAAGAGAAGGACTCAAAATATACTCAAAGATCTGGAAAAATATGCTGCTAAAGAGTTAGGTTTAAAAAAAGTCGATGTGAGTACATTATCCCCTGAATTCATTAAAGATCTAAAAAGAAAATATGCACAAGCGGAAGAAGGAGTCCACTTCTGTGATCTTAGCAGACGCAACGTTGCTGTCATCTGGTTGGCTGATCCAAATCCAAATTGCCAACAAGGCAACTACGCCCTTTGCCAAAGAATGCGTGTAACTCAACTGAGAAGCCAGAATGTTTCTGGTTTTCGTTGGGTCAACAATGAAAGAATTGTTTTCCAAACCGGTGGAGACGAACTCAACGATATGACAGGTTTCATTGATACCATCGGAATTTATGCGGTGAATAAAGATGGAACAAAAGCCAAGCAACTGGTAGAACCCGGGGATGCAATGACCAACCATAAAATTATCAGCACCCATTCACTGCATCGATTACCCGAGGATCCGGAACATATTTTAGTGATGCGGAACGATCGCAAACGCTACTATCTCGATGTCTATCGGATGAACGTTTACACCGGTAAATTTTTCCGGGTTTTAGTTCAACCCGGACCGGTTACAGCTTGGGGGGTTGACAACAACGGAGTTGTCAGAATGGCAACCATGCAGGATGAAAACTCATTGGCCTATGAAACCCAGATTATGTACAGAGACAACGAAGACTCCGAGTGGAGAGAAGTTGATCGCTTTGAAGGCATGCAAAATGGCTGGACCAGCCTTGGGTTTACTGAAGACAATAAAAAGATATACGTTACCTCCAACCTAGGCCGTGACACTTTCGCTCTGAGTCTGTTTGATCCAGCAACCGGAGAACTGGAAGACCTATTTGAGAACGAAGGCACAGATGTCACCCGAATAGGAATGACTGATGATGGGGAAGTAATCACAATTGTCTACAACGATTTAGACACCAAACCAAAACGACATTTCTTGAATGATAAATGGAAAAACATATTAGAAAATCTTAGTACTGCATTCGGTGTTGATTATGTGGGGATTGCATCAATGAGTGATGATCAACAAAAAATGATTCTCTCAATTGGTGATGATAGAAATCCAGGTGATTATTATCTTTATGACCGAAACAAAAATCAGATCGCATATTTGGGCTCAACAAGGCCTTGGATTGATCCAAAAACTATGGCAGAAATGAAACCGATTGAGTTTGAAGCCAGGGACGGGGAAACAATACATGGATTTTTAAGTGTTCCCGTTGGTAGCGATGGCAAAAATCTGCCCTTGATCGTTAATCCTCACGGTGGGCCTTTTGGCATCCACGATCAATGGGGATTCAATCCTGAAACACAGTTTTTTGTCAACAGAGGCTATGCGGTTATGCAAGTCAACTTCAGGGGTTCAGGTGGATACGGCAAACGCCATGAAAGAATTGGCTACAAACGTTGGGGCTTGGAAATGCAGGATGATATCAGTGATGGTGTTAACTGGGCTGTGGAACAAGGAATAGCAGACCGTGATCATGTCTGTATTTACGGAGCAAGTTATGGCGGTTATGCCACCATGGCTGGCATCACTTTGACTCCTGAGCTTTATCGATGTGCCGTTAATTACGTTGGCATATGGGATATCAAGATGCTCTATGAACAGAATGGCCGGTGGGTTGATAGAGCGAAGAGGTGGTTTCACAATCACGTGCTTGACCCCAAGGAGGATGTTGATCAACTCAGAAAGACTTCACCTAATTTTCACTTGGATAACATTCAAGCGCCTTTGCTCATTGTTCATGGCAGACGCGATTACAACGTTCGTATTGAGCAAGCAGAAACCTTGATGAATGCGTTGGATAAAAAAAATATACCCTACGAAGTTCTTATTAAGAAAGAAGAAGGGCATGGATTCAGACTGGAGGAAAATAAAGTTGAGCTCTACACAGTTATGGAAAAGTTCTTTGAGAAGAATTTATCTAAACCAAACCAACGGAACGATTAACTCAGCAATTCCCACACTGCTCGATCGGCTTGGGTGATCGCAGCATCGACATAGGCAGAACCTAATGCATCGCTGTTGGCAATTGCTATATTGCCAAATGGTTTTCTGCCAATCACGTGTGGATAGCGTTCATCATTCTGGCTATCTGGCATCTCCCCACCAAAGAACTCTGCGTCAAATAAATTGTTGTACTCATAGGAATAGCCATGCGCCCATCGGTTGACGGTTATGGCTGCAACATCGTTTTCATCAAAGTCTGAACCAAACATTCCTCTCAGTTGATCAAATAATTTATCTTCATAATCTTGATAGGTCATCTTCAGTATGTCGTAACGTCCCAGCCGGTATTGTTCTCTATTGGTGTAACCCTGATTTGGTCGCGTAGGAACATGTTGCATCATGAACACTACGGGGTCTTCAAAAGTCTGCGGAAACTGATAGTCTCCGAGGCTCACCGGAAAATCAACATAAAAGCTATTATAAAAACAATTCGGACACTGCAGGGTATGAACCCCTTTTTTTGCTAGCATGTGCCAATTCTTCATCGCCACCTGCACCCAAACCAGGGGCACTTTTACATTGTATTTAAGGGCCTCCTTCTGTTTCTCCGGCAATTGAGGACAAAGTTCTGGAATGATGCCGTTGTAGCAAGCAAGAATGCATTGCTTGGCATGAACCTTATACAGTGCTCCTTGTTTTGCATACACTATTTCGACTCCATCTTTTGTATTGGTGACTGAGACCACGGTACTGTTTAAACGGATATTGGTGTCTTGTCCAGGCTTGTCCAGCATGGAATAGTCTGCTTTAGCAGTGACAATATCTTCCATATTGTCTCCAGGTATTGAATTGGGAATAAGTCTTCGCACCAGTAATCTTGCAATCGTTGCATTGCCGTCGGGAAAATGAAAAATATAGGGTTCATTGGATAGCTCGTTCTTACTCATGTAATCACGAATGCTGTCATCGACAGTTTCTATGCCATACATGGGATTTTCCTCATAATTTATTTCATCGCTTGGCTCTTCGTCGTCCGTAAAACCAAGTCCGGCAAAACCTGGTAATCCGTCACCCCAGCAACTGGCAGCAGGAATGGAATCATTGCCCACTCCCCAAAGACCCCATAATAGACTATGAAAAAGACCAATTACCTCCTCGCCGACTTTGTGGTAGTTTCTTAAATAATCTTCGTAACTGATGTTGTCTAACAAATAATATTTATCCTCAAGACTCAATTCAGGGAAAAAATCAGTCTGATCTAAAAATACCCTAATAAATTCTTCTTTGGATTGCTTTGAAATTGGAATCTGAGATGCAACTCTTTGAATATTATCAGGTTTTATGGATTCTTTATAAGTAAGGTCGTATCTGAAACTAGGTAC
>ERZ651768.726-NODE-726-length-24576-cov-7.255725_pt1 | contig 24576 bp, 17 predicted proteins | sample MGYA00514754_ERZ651768 | MGnify/ENA metagenome assembly ERZ651768
TACCGGGATCAAATGACCATTCTTCTGGACTGTCTAAATTTTCAAGTTCTCCAGGTTGATACCCTTCATTTGGCCATTGTAAAGGAGATTTAATTTCCAGAGCACGGATTGTCCCAGGTTCACCGTTTTTTGGATCTCCATTAATTGAATCTGTTGGATTTTTAAAATTTACTGGCATGGACATCATCATGTAACGTTCATTTAAAAATACACTGTAAACCGAATCCGTTCTCATTCCATAGCGATATGACAATGAATCAAAATCAATTACTGTTTTATATATATCATGTCCATTGTGGTTATAGGGTACCCATTCGGTCTCTAAAGAGAAAGTCCCATCAATAATAACATTCTCATCAAGGTATCCTTCTATCTTCACATTATTTAATCCAAATCTCTTTATATACTCAGAATATCGACCCCCTTTGATAAGAACACGATCGCCGGGTTGAGCATCATCCAGGGCGCTATTGATTGTAGGATAGGGACAGCTTTCTGTACCATCTGGTGCATTACAATCGTTTGATGAAAACTTCTGCATAACATCAGCATTTTTTATAACGCCATGGTTCTGATTTGAGCTAAGATCTATTAGCTGATAATCCCCATTGATATCCATGGGGTAATAAGCAACCAGGTTTGTTTCAGACCCGGTTAATCGTTTATTCATATCATTTTTTATCTCAGATTCAGTTCTGGCAATACTCCACATTCTAACTTCATCTATCTTACCCTGAAATCTTGTTCCAATAGATTTAACAGGGGTATTTATTGGAGATATACCTGCTGCAATACTAGAATTATTAACTTCACTGCCATTAACAAATAATTTGTAATCGCTGCCATCAAAGGTTACAGCTACATGATACCAGCCTAGCGTTGAAATAACATCCGTAGCAATTTCACCGTACCAATCTGAACCATCGCCAAATCCATACCATATACTTTTACCGTATTCGTGAGTCCTAATGGAAGGTGATCGATTTTTATCGTCTGACGGTGAATAACCTATAACCTCTTGTGTATAGTATCCTTTTTGATCCGAAAATATCCATACTTCCTGTGTAAAAGTTGAACCCAAGGTAACAGCTTTATTTGATAGATCAATGGTATCAGGAGTTACCCAACCGCCAGTGTTTATTATTTGATCATTCAAATTAAAAGGATCAAATCGAAGGAAGTTATCTGTTTGATACTGTGACAGGGCGTTTTTGTCCACAACTAAATCGCCGGCAAAAAGTAGAAGCGGACAGAAGATAAATATTAGAAATTTTTTAATACTAGCAGTCTCCTAATAGAACTTATTCTTCGGCAGTACCATATTACTATTGGAACATTACAAATTACTTCCAACTCTATAATTTATTAACCATAGTTTTTCAGAACAATTTTCAGATCATTGTCAAGGATATATATCTAAACTATGGAACCTTTCCTTTGTACAAAGCGTAACAGAGTAAAATGATCAACAGAGGCTCGCATGAAGTCGAGTCTTAGGCAAAATCGTGAGAGGAGGGAATGTCAAACGACATTTCCTCCTTTTTTATTTGCCCAGCTTAAACAATAAACCAAGGAGACCCATTATGGATTCGAGAAAAAAAGAGATCATTGTCCTTTCGACCTTCACAGCAGTTGCATTGGCTGCCATCGGCATCGGTATCACCCACAACCAATCCCGAACATTGGATTCAAATAAAGGTGTTGAAGAAACCGTGGAAAGATTCACCCCTACCTCAGAAGTGGAAAGCATCCTCATTTCACACTCGAAAACAGGTTTCGAAGAACCTGTCTTCGTTGAGCCGAATATTGAACCGGTTGATTCCTTCCAGTCTGAGTACAACGGTGAAGGCAACGTGGGCTGGACATTCCCGGAAGCTTTTGCGGACGCTCGCTTCAAACTGGGACCAGGTCAGACATTCATTTGGAATTCCCGGCCTTTCACCACTTTCTATGCTGAAGAGCTATCCATTCTGGCCGGAGATCAACTGGCTGCTTCGGACAGTCTACAACCTGGAGAAAAAGCAGACACTACAGCTCTAGATGAAGAATAACTGATCAAGGCGTTCCCCCTCCTCGCGCCTTGATGCCACCGGGCCGGCTTTTGAGCCTTGGGACCCGTTCTAGCGAGCGGAGTCTCACAGGCCGGGCCGGCCCTATTAATTTTCAATTATCAATTGACATCTGCATAATCATCATGATCCTCGGGTGATATTATTGTTATCAATGTGGGCCTTGTAAAACCTTCTTTCAAATTAAATTCAGCCTCGGTGGCAAATCAGTCTTAATTATGCTAGATTGAAATACAAGACAGAAAAAAGGAGATGAAAGTGCTAAACAGATTTACTGAAAAAACAGAATCAAAATTTTCCCGCCGTTCATTCATTAAAACAGGCCTGGCAAGTGCCGCTGTAGCGACCTTACCCGGTTGTGACTCACAAATTGATGTTCAAGTCCGTCGTAACTTGAAAAAACCGGTCGGAATAGATGACGCTGGTTGGAAAAATGTGAGATCCCAGTTTATACTTGATAAAGGTCTCACTTACATGAATAACGCTAGTCTCGGAATGCCCCCGGCTGTTGTTGCGGAAGCTGTCTGTAAAGGTTATGAAGCTATCTCCAAAGAACCCCTACATGGAAAGCATGACCTCCAGGATAATATTACCAAAGAAGTCATTCCCAATCTGGCCAAAACCTTTGGTGCTGAAGCTGATGAAATAGTTCTCACCCGGAATGCTTCGGAAGCACTTCATCTTCAAGCTATTGGTCTTGAATTAAAACGTGGAGATGAAGTGATAATTACCACTCAAGAACACCCAGCTGGACACCGACCGTGGATGTTCCGAAAAGAACATGAAGGTGTTAGAGTCAAAGAAGTGTTCATCCCCAGTCCCTTGGATAGCGAGGACGACGTGGTAAGTCGTGTGGAAGAGGCTATCAGTCGAAAAACTAAAGCACTTAGTTTTTGTCATGTTACTCGAGGAGGTCACAGATACCCAGTAAAAAAATTGGCTACAATGGCCCGGGGCCGGGGGCTGCTCACACTGGTAGACGGCGCCCAGGCGGCAGGACAGTTCCCTATTAATCTTCATGATCTGGGATGTGATGCGTACGCTGTGAGCCTTCACAAATGGATCCTGGCCCCGGCGGGAACAGGTTTTCTGTACGTCAAACAGGATGCAAGAGAAAGGATCAGATCAGCCTTCGCCCCAGATCCTACATTAGAAGCACCTGGCTTCGATCCACCGGGTACCAAGGATTTCCCCGTCCGGGCCGCTATTGGTGCCGCTCTGGACTTTGTCAATACTTTGGGTCTGGAAAATATTGAAAATCGGTGTCGGTCCCTTTCGGACTACCTTAAAGCAGGATTGGCAGAGATTAAAGGGGTAAAACTTCTCAGCGGTCACACGCCAGAAATCTCAGCACCGGGCTCAACCATCTTTGAAAAAGAAGGGCTGGACGCCATGGCTTCTGTGCCAATGATGGAAGAACGGATCAAAACGCACATTGACGAACACCAGCGGGATAGCCACAATGCTATCCGAATATCAACACATGTCTACAACACCAAAGCGGAAGTCGATAGACTATTGGAAGCGTTGGCTAAAGCCTAAGTTTCTTTGCTGATAAAATAAACTTCAATTTTTCCACCCTGTCCATCCCGGTCCCCGGACAACGCGACCCGGTGTAGCACCTGTATGCTCACCATCTTTTAGCACCTGCTCCCCGTTCACGAACACGTGGTAAACACCCGTAGAGTATTGGTGCGGTTTTTCAAAGGTGGCGTGGTCTTGGATGGTGGCTGGATCAAATACCACCACATCAGCATAATAACCTTCTCTAAGGAATCCTCTATGGCGGATCTTCAGGTTGGTTGCCGGTAGGCCTGATAGCCTATAGATGGCCTCATGAAGCGGAATAACTTTCTCATCCCGAACATACTTGCCCAATAGCCGCGCAAAATTTCCGTAGGCACGAGGATGGGGATTATACTTAAGAAAATCGCCTTCGGGGGCAATGGATCCGGCATCCGAATCAAAACTGACATACGGAACTCGAATTTGCTTTTTCACATTCTCCTCTGACATGAGGAAGTAAACCACATCCACCCGACTTCCGTCCTCCACCACCAGATCCATAGCTGTCTCTTCCGGTGAGGTACCGCGTATCTGGGCTACTTGCGACAATGTTTTTCCGATGTACTGGCGCAAATCGGTGTTTCGGAAACCGCTTAAAAGAACGTTGTCATAACCAGCTAACAGACCAAGGTTTTCCCAATCGTCTGTATCTTCTTGCATCTCCGCCTTCACTCGGGTACGGATTTCAGGATCCTGAAGACGCTCTGCCCATTTATCATATCCTCCCTCTTGAACCCAAGGTGGCATGGAGGCATCCAGTCCAGTGGCACCAGCAGTGTAGTTATACATATCCGCGGTGATGTAAAGTCCAGCGGAGCGAGCCGAATCCATTTTTGCTATGGCAAGATCCATTTTATAGTGGTTCTTTTTTCCCCCGGCTTTCAGATGGTATACCTCAGCCGGGATATTCGCCTCTTCCGCAATTTGTATTAGTTCATCCAATGCCTGAAGTAAGCGGTTACTCTCACTTCGCATGTGAGATATATACATACCGCCGTAGTCGGAAGCCACTTTGCAAAGTTCGATGAGCTCTTCTGTTGAGGAATAAAAAGCAGGTGCATAAATAAGAGATGAGCCAATACCCATGGCCCCCTCCTCCATCCCTTCCTTAACTAGAACTCTCATATTTTCCATCTCTTTATCGGTAGGCGCCCTGTCCTCAAAACCCACTTGGTGAATACGCAAGGTAGTTGCTCCAATGAAGGAAGCCACATTGGGAGAAACACCCTTTCTCTCTAGAAATTCAAGATATTCCCCTAAGGTAGTCCACTCCGGCGGCGTGTCGTACTCTGCTTTCATTGCTTCGCTTAAAGGTCCTCCCGAACCACCTTCACCAAACACCTCCAAGGTCACCCCCTGGCGAATGTCACTTTGTGACCGCCCATCGATAATAAGAGATTCTGTTGCCCAGCTAAGCATGTTGATATAACCGGGAGTAACAGCCATGCCCGAGGCATCCACTTCTTTTTTCCCCCTCCCGGGCAGGTTGAGCCCAATCTCGGTAACACGGTCACCGGAAATGGCCACGTCCGCTACGTACCCTTCCGATCCGGAACCATCATAAATGGTGCCGTTTCGTATGATGTAGTCGTAAATGGGAGTTACTGGAACAGAAGGGCCAGGTCCTGGAGTACAACTCCACAGCAATAGAAATGAAAGAGTAAATTTTTTCATTTTTTCTCCTTTATGGATTTCCCCTATATCCTGGACCTTTCAGGAAACGGCCAGGAGTTGCCCCAGTATGCTCACCTTCTTTTAATACATGGTCCCCATTCACAAAGACATGGGCCACGCCAGTTGAGTATTGGTTTGGCTCTCGGAATGTGGCGTGATCCTGGATGGTTTCAGGATCAAAAACAACCACATCAGCGTAGTATCCACCCTTAAGCCTTCCACGGTTCTTTAGTTTTAGATTGTCTGCAGGAAAAGACGTTAGTCTCCGGACACCTTCCGCCAGTGTTATAACACCTTCATCTCGAGCATATTTGCCCAAAACTCTGCTAAAACTACCATAGGCTCTCGGGTGCTTCATACCTGTAGACCAAGAAGGATCCACAGAACCAGCATCTGAACAAAAGGCTACCCAGGGTAGGGCAATCTTTTTTCGAATGTTCTCTTCTGACATACTGAAATAGACACACTGGATTCGACTGTCATCTTCTAAAACCATATCGATGATTGCATCAACTGGAGCCTGTCCCCGTTCTTCGGCGGCTTCTGCAAGAGTCATTCCAACATATTTTTGACCCATCTTTTCATTGCGGAACCCTACCAACAAAATTCCCTCTGGCGGTTGAACGGTCAATTCCGCCTCTAGATCTTTTATGAGGCGTGGCCTCACATCCGGATCCCGCATCCGGGCCATCCAAGCTTCATGCCCCCCTTCTTGAACCCAGGTGGGAATTACGCCAGTAAGCCCCGTAGAACTGGCGTTATAGGTATACATATCAGCGGAAATGTCTAGCCCTTCTTCCCTAGCTTTATCCACCAAATCAATCAGGTCATCCAGTAGTTTCCAGTAGGGCTCTCGAGACGCTTTCAAATGATAAATCTCTGCCCCAACACCTGCTTCCCGGGCAATACGTTCCAACTCGGCATAGGCTTTTAGCAAATCCTTGTCTTCACTTCGCATATGAGAGATATAACGGCCACCGTATTCTCCAACCACTTTTGAAAGGGCAATAAGTTCATCTGTATCGGCATAATCAGCTGGAGCATATATAAGGCTACTGCCCAAACCAACGGCCCCCTCCTCCATAGCTTCTCGGACCAACTCCTGCATCTCGGAGATTTCTTCTTGGGTCGCTTTTCTGTTTTCATACCCAACCACGTGAATCCTGACCGTGGTTGCCCCTACAAATGAGGCAACGTTGGTAGAAACACCTTTATTCTCAAGATGAGTCAAGGCTTCACCCAGTGTGACCCAAGGTATATCTGAATCGTCTCCTGAGTTCCAATCCAGCATCTCACTTTTCATGGCGTCGCTTAAAGGACCCGGAGAATTCCCTTCACCAAATACTTCCAGGGTCACTCCCTGGCGTATATCGCTCTGGGATAGGCCATCTCGGAGGAGAGAATTGAAAGCCCAACTGAGCATATTGATAAAACCCGGAGTTACCGCCATTCCGGTCGCATCAATCTCTTTTTTCCCTTTACCAGGAAGGTTAGAACCTATTTTATTGATTCGGTCACCCGAAATCGCTATATCCGATATGAATCCTTCTGATCCGGAACCATCGTAAACAGTACCGTTTCGTATCATTAAATCGTAAACGGGTAGAGTTTTACCAGTTGTGTTGGGCACCGGTGCGCAACTCCAGATAAAAAGTGCTGAGAAAAAAAATAGTTTAAAAAGTTTCATCCTAGTCTCCTTTTGGATTAACAATTTTTATTTCTTTTTTTTCAATACTGATTTGATGGCTTCCCCAACAGGGTGAATGCTATTATACTCAATACCCAGAAAAGCCGAGATGGATGCGGCAAACTGATTTGAGAACACCGCAGGATGATCTCTCATTTCTCCCCCCGTAGGCGTATCCGGACCCATGACCGCCAACCATACTCGATCTGCACCATCAACTGAACTTCCGTGGCTTGTCCATTTATCACCTTCACCTCTGCCGTGATCAGTGGTTACCATCAAAGTTGTTTTATTCCTGTAAAACGGGCGGGATTGGAGCCATTCCCATAATTTTTCCATAAAGCCGTCCTGCACATTAGCTGCGGTAAGATAACGGTCATATTTCCCCTGGTGCGCATAGTCATCCGTAGCATCAAATGAAATATAAATGACTCTGGGGGTCTCTTTCTGAATATATTCCATAGCAAGATGGAACGTAAATGCATCCCACCGCACTGTATTAAAGGGTTTGGGCATTTCTGAGATCAGTTCATTTAACAGATCTTCTCTATCTGTCAGCCTTCTACCCAAGGCCCCATCTTCACCAGCACTGACAGGAATCCCACTACGTTGACTATTGATGATATAGGGAAAAACATCCCAGGAACAGAATGCAGCTACCTTATTTCTGAACTGTTTCTGACTGTTAAGAAATTCTAACACAGTCACATTCTTATTCCACACTTTCTCATTGCTGTTGATGGCAGGATCTGCATACCCAACGAGTATCTCATTGTAGCCCGGGTAGGAAAACCACTCCCTGTTGGTTAGCTGAACGGTACTCCCAATGCGGTGATTCCCGTAAAGCTGACCTTCTTTTGCAATGGTTCCCCAAAAGAAGGGCATAAGCTTTTCCCTTCGTCTTTCCGGGGAATTAGCCCAAAACCTGTCTTGAGTCGCTTTCTCATTTTCTACAAAACTCTTGTTATTCAATATAGCTTTGTCGACTCCCGAAAAAACCTCCTGCCACCTAACCCCATCCAATGTTATTAAAACAATATTCCTCGTTTGAAGTCCTGAGGCACATAATGTTGTAAGAAGTGTCAAAGAAAAGACAAGCAACTTCATCAAATATTCTCCTTAGGTGTCCGGTAGTTCACTCCTAACCTGTCCAAACGTTTAAAATGTACTGTTCTAAGGCGGTGAATAAATTTTTCAAAGGACCGCATTTTCTCCGGTGTCCAGAGAACTTCCGCCATGGCACACATGCGGGGAAAAATCATATACTCCGCATAATCTTCACTGCTTATATACTCTGTCCAGACATTTCCCTGACCACCTAAAATGTGGTGTGCCTTCTCCGGATCTATGTCCGGGGGCATGGGCTCAAATTCGTATACTTTCTCTAAGGAGAGAAAACCACCGATGGCTATCGGCTCAGCCTCCTTGTTTTCGGACTGATAGTAATCAAAGTAACAGTGAGAAGTCGGTGTCATAACTACATCGTGACCACTGTTGGCTGCTTCAATACCACCTTTAACTCCCCGCCAAGACATAACTGTCGCTTCCGGAGCAAGGCCACCTTCTAGGATCTCGTCCCATCCTATGAGCCGTTTGTTTTTTGAAAGAAGAAAGCGTTCAATCCTTTTTATGAAATAGCTCTGTAGTTCATGTTCATCCTTAAGACCCTCTTCCTCTATTCGCTTCTGGTCCAAATCATGCTCTTGCCACCTCACTTTCGGGCATTCATCACCACCAATATGTACAAAAGTAGATGGAAATAGCTCTACCACTTCAGTTAGCACATCTATAAGGAATTCAAAAGTTTCCTCCTTGCCGGCACAATAAACATCTTCATGGACTCCCCACATTTTTTCTACAGTAAAAGGTCCCCCTGTGCAAGACAGTTCCGGATATGCCGCAAGAGCCGCCACGCTGTGACCAGGCATCTCAATCTCAGGCACTACCGTAACAAACCGACTTTCGGCATATTGAACAACTTCTCTAATTTCATCTTGCGTATAAAATCCACCGTAACGGACGCCATCAAACTTCCGGGGTTCGTCTGAATAATGACCCACCAGTGTTTCGGGGCGCCAAGCACCTACCTCTGTCAGTTTCGGATATTTCTTGATCTCAATTCGCCATCCTTGATCTTCCGTAAGATGCCAGTGGAATTTGTTCATTTTGTGCATGGCGATGAGATCTATATATCGCTTGATGAACTCAACAGGGAAAAAATGTCTCCCTACATCCAGATGCATACCCCGCCAGCTGTATCGGGGAGAATCAACGATATTCACGGATGAAACAGAGCTGGAGAGCCCCTTCTTCTCACCTTCATCAAGAAGCTGAATGAGCGTTATTACTCCATAAAATAGACCGGAAGGATCTGAGGCCGCGATAGAAACACCTGAAGGTGAAGTCTCCAGATGATATCCCTCGGGATTCTCGAATTCATCAGAAATAATTAGTCGAACGGCCGCATTGTTTTCGGTTTTTTTGACATTAATCCCGTATCTCTGGTTAAAATGATTTGAGAAATAGGCAACGACGTAATCTATCTCGGGATCTGATGAATTGATGGAATAGGTCGTTTCGTCGCTGAACTGATAGTATCCGTCAAGTACTTCGACCTTTTGAGGTAGAGGAATAAGCCCAAGATTCAAAGACTTATCTTTGAGATCCAAGATGGAGGCACAACCACACCACACCAAAAAAGAAATAAATGTTAACCAATTGTATTTCATTATTATCTCATTGTCCCATTTTTCCTAGTAAAAGTAAGCAAAAGAAATACTATGTAAAATTCTATAATTTTGAACTTCATTTAATTCTCCAACTCGTTAATTAATTTCCTCAAGCTTTCTGTTAAAACTTTCCCACGATGATACTGAAAAGCAGCTTTTGTAATCTCTATGCCCGCCCCAGTGGCCAAGGTATAGTCCGCCCATCCCCGGGTGAGAATAACTAGAACAAAAGGTGAATCGTTCTCAGGCATAACAATAGCGGCATCATGGGTAATGCCGGTGATCCGCCCTGTCTTGTGTGCCACAGATGTGCCGGCGGGAAGGCCGGCGGGAATCATTTCATTGAATTGTTGGCTCTTGAGGATCCCGATCATTTCTTGCCGGGATTTGACGCTAACGAGTTGAGAATCAAAGACAGCTTTCATGGCCATCATCATGCCGTAAGCATCTGTCCGATTACTTAAACCCTGATCAAACGCTTTCAGGTCTTCCACACCTCTAATGACCGAGACGCCGTCGGCGCCAGTTTCCTTCAGCGTTGCCATCACAGCTTCCGGATCCGCCAATTCGATAAGAATATTGGTGGCCAGATTGCTGCTGGTGGCGATCATGGCTTCAATGAGGTGCCGAACGGCCATCTTGTTATTAATGTTCCCCATAAGTGACTTTTCCTCTTCCTCAATAAGTTCGATGGAATAATTAGAACCGTCCACGATACTTTTGAATTCATTTATGACGGGAAGGGAATCTTCCAAGCTCAGCTGCCCCGCGTCCCGCATACGGTAAAGCTGAAACATAACTGGCGTTTTCATGGTGCTGGCAGCATGGAAAACTGTTTTCTCATTGTGAAAGAATGTATCGCCTGAATCGAGGTTCAGATAAGCAACGCCGATCTCATGTTGTTCAGCGGGTGTCTTGGAACATCCCATCGCCATAATGGCCATGAGAAAGGGAAGTGCAATGATCAGACGTTTCAGTGGTTTGAAGAAATGAACGTCTGAACAGTTGAAATATCTTTCAGATTGGTGAGGTCAGGAACAGGTTCCGACAGCGGTACCGTAAACATGCTATCCTCTCTTTCTCGAACCAGCATACGGACCGTTTCCGTCAGCTCTTTTTCATCACGTTCAGGGTGAAGTGGTGTCCCCTTGAGCAGCGGTAGCATGGTATCTGTGTCCAGCCTGAAAATGTTCATACTAACGCCCACTCGGCCGTTCTCATCAGTGGCCTTCAGCACCTCCTCCTGACAAGGCTTTTCCACAATATCCGTCAGGTAACCGTTGTCACTTTTCCAAATGACGGCGAAGGCGTTAACCCGTTCCGGTTCAACACCCAGGGAATCCCTGTCGTAGTCGATGAGGGCTGCAGAGTGATCATCCTCTAGCAGCAAGCTCAGGGCATGAACGGAATAGAGATTGTCGCTGTTACAAATGGTAAATTTCTGCCCCGTCCAATCCGGCCGGGCCTCCAGTCCCGACAGTACAGCATCGGCAGTTCCCAGCGGTTTGACACGTCCCTCCGGTACCGTCTGAACCGCGAAAGAAAATATGAGACCCTCAAAATCGAGATTGGCAGCATGACTGGTATAATAGTTGCGCACAGAATCATCTTTGTCATTCACAACAAGCAAAACATCCCTGTAGCCCGCGTCTCTGGCATTGAAAAGAAGATAATCCATGAATGGCCGAGAATCTTCTCCAACTCCCAACATCATTTTCGGTTTTACCTGTGCCTCTTTTGCCAGTTCGGAGCTGTTTTCAGCCTCAGCTGATTTTCTCATTCGCGAAGAAACGCCCGCCGCCATAATCATCAGGTTCCTATCCATCTTTTGTCGACCCTTTATCCACATGAACAATATAAGCCTTTCCTCCTGCTCTTTCGATAGCAGCCGCCACTTCTTCCGCACTGTTTGGCGCATAGGCGAACATGCAACCTCCACCCCCTGAGCCGTTGATTTTGCCACCGTGTGCACCAGCCCCCATAGCCGCCTCCAGCATTGTTTCAATTTTATCTGTTGAAACACCAAGACTATCTCGGAGAATGGCATGCTGTCGGTTCAACAAATCGCCTAATCTTATTTCGTCTATATCTTCAATATTCAATAAATCCAACCCTTCAGAAGTAATATCCCGATTAAGAAGGGTCTCAGATAGAAGGATCTTCTCTTCTTCAGATAGATTCTCTATTTTGCCAACCTCATGGGATGTCGTTGCGTGAAGAGAAAAATCCCTGTTTTCTGATTGTATTTTGGACACCAAATCTATCACCCTCTCCTTCGATCGTGAAAGAACCGCCTGGGTATCCTTTTTCTCTAATGAGTCGCCCAGTACGAACGAACCCAAACCGCATGACAATTTTTCTACGACCATTTCAGGCTCAGACGCGATATAGACAACACCACCCACCGCACTTGTGTAGTGATCCATCATACCTCCAGCCTCATCAAATTCCTGTACTTCTGCCCTGTATGCCAGATCTGCCAATACACTCGCCTCTAACTCTTCCGCTTGGTCACTCATGGCTGACAGAAAGTTGATCCAAGAAACTACCATGGCGGAAGAACTCGACGTCCCTGCCTGAACGGGAATATTCCCTTTAACTACGCAGTCACAGCCGTTCGAAAAGGTAAATCCATCTTTTCTCATGGTATTGATGCCGCTTTTGAAATAATCAGCTTCTTTCAAATAGGTAAGGTCGCCTTCCATAGAAAATGTCTCTTCCCCACCTATATCAGGTAGATCGACAGTTACTGTCATATCTTCCCGAGGCTGACCTTCTATAGTAACACGAAGTGATATGGAAGCAGCGATGACCGGAAGGCCAAGATAATCTTGGTGTTCACCAAAAAGGCAGATGCGGCCGGGAGAGGAGACGATCATTGTTGTGTTATCTCCAAGTCTTGAAGAGCCCAAATGCTGCCGCCGCTCCCACACCAAAGATAGTAACAGCAAGAATGACGTTCCCGTAAATCATATAGCCTGTTCCGAATAGGAATGCATAAATAGCCACACACCCCAGCGCCATTGAGAGAATTCCTCTGGGTACCGACCAATCCCCGTCCGTATTCTTTTCGAACTGTGCCCATCCCGGCCCACCGGGATTGATCTTACTGACAAAACTGGTAAGTACTGATTCACTGGTAGGCTGGGATAGCAATGTGGCTGATACCCAAGCCAATGTGGTAATACCCACACCCACAACCAGCTGCTGCCAGTCGTCCAGCGGTAAAAAGCCCATAGATTGATGAAGGAAACGGAAGTATATGGCCACCCCAAATGAGACTGTCATTGCTGTGATTTCACTGATGGCGTTTATTCGCCACCAGAACCACCGTAGAATAAATAACAATCCTGTGCCGGCACCGATCTGAAGCATAATCCAAAAACTTTCAAGCGCTGTCTCCAGCCAGAGCGCAAGTGCACCAGCGCAGATCATGAGAACAATTGTAGAAAGTCGTCCCATAAGCACCAGCTCTTTCTCAGGCGCCTCAGGATGATAAAATCGCTTATAGACGTCATGAACCAGGTAAGATGCTCCCCAGTTAAGGTGTGTTGAGATGGTAGACATGTAGGCGGCGATGAGAGAAGAGACCACTAGTCCCAACAGACCAGCCGGGAGAAAAGTGAGCATAGCGGGATAGCCGAGATCGTGGTTCACAATGCCTGCGGCGTCAGGAAAGGCTACGCGGAGATCATCCAACTCAGGAAAGACGATAAGTGAACAGAGTGCAACAATTATCCACGGCCACGGTCTGAGGGCGTAATGAGCCGCATTAAACAGAAAAACTGCACCCACCGCATTATTCTCATCTTTCGCCGCCAGCATACGCTGCGCGATATATCCTCCGCCCCCGGGTTCAGCGCCGGGATACCAGACACTCCACCACTGCACAGCCAGCGGTATAATGAACACAGCCATGGCGTGGGTTGGATCGGAAAAATCGGGGATAAGGTCAAGTTTATCCGCCACATTTTCGTGGGACAAGAGCCCACTAAGACCACCCACTTCTGGTAACCGCAACGCCACTACTGCCGCACTGACTCCCCCAACCATGGCCATGGCAAACTGGATCAGGTCTGTAATGAGAACACCGCGCAAACCACCCAGGGAGCTGTAAATCACTGTCACCGTGCCAGCAATGAGAATGGTCTGAATAGGTGACAGACCCAGAAGAACACCACCGATCTTCACCGCCGCCAGCGAGACAGATGCCATAATAACCACATTAAAGAAAAAACCAAGATAAACGGCCCGGAAGCCGCGGAGGAAAGCAGCTGGTTTACCGCTGTACCTCAGTTCGTAAAACTCAATGTCCGTTAGAACGCCAGACCGTTTCCACAACCGAGCGTAAACAAAGACGGTGAGCATTCCCGTCAATAGAAAAGACCACCAGATCCAGTTGCCGGCCACACCATCCCGGCGGACAATATCGGTTACCAAATTTGGTGTATCGGTAGAGAAAGTGGTGGCCACCATGGAAATACCCAAAAGCCACCATGGCATTTGCTTTCCGGCGGCAAAAAACTCTGTAGAATCCTGACCGGCCCGCCTCGATACAGCGGCGCCAATGGCGAGACTTACAACGAAATAAAGGACAATGAATGACCAATCCAGCGAGGAAAGAAGCATATCACTCCGAGGTTAATCCTAAGATAGAGTTTAATACTCGTCGCTGAGGGCGAAAATAGGTTTATTTGTTTTCCATTTTCTCCGAGTAAAGTCGGGAAATTTGACTGAAGTACTCCCTCTAGCGATAGATTTTTCGGATAGGGGGCTGATGACACTCATGGATACAGCGTCATAAACATCAATAGGAGGTGCCACACCCCGTTTGATGGATTCCAGAAATGCACGAACGATGAAAAAGTCCATGCCGCCGTGGCCGGCACCGGTGGCTTCGTCCTCAAATCGCTTCCAGACGGGATGGTCATACTTGTTTAGGTAAGGCTCATCCGGTTCCCATTGGTGACCCTCGGGACTCACCCCTTCTATATAGATAGAGTTGTTGTCCTTCATCCAGAGACCCCGGGTTCCCTGAACACGGAAATTGAGAGAGTAAGGTCGTGGGGAGTTTGTATCATGGCTCAGCATGACCGTTTGGCCGTTGGCGCACTTTATGACCGTGGTAACAATATCGCCCAGACGAAATTTTACTGACGCATTAGGATGGTCAGGACCGGCCTGATCGACGATATATTTATGGAGGCCCCTGGTTTGTGTAGCCGTGGAAGTTAGATGGACAAACCGGTTTCCCCGATTAATATCCAGCATGGTACTCACCGGACCGACACCGTGGGTAGGGTAGAGATCACCGTTTCGATCAACGGAGTTCTGTGTCCGCCATTTGGCCTCGCTGAATCCCTTTTTACCAAACTCCACTCCGTTGCCATAAGGTCCCTGGCCGTCATTGAACTTTACGTGGCGAAGATCGTGCTGATAACCACCCTGGCAGTGCAGTAGCTCGCCGAAAAGCCCTTCCCGAACCATATTAAGGACAGCGATCACATCCCGCCGGTAACAGACATTCTCAAGAATCATGCAGAATTTGCCTGTTTTTTCTGAGGCACGGACAAGGTCCCAACATTCATTCTCGGTAAGGCCCGCTGGCACCTCTACACCCACATGCTTACCACTCTCCATGGCGGCAACAGCCATAGGGGCGTGCCAGTGCCACGGCGTGGCAATAATAACACCATCCAAATCTTCCTTTTGCAAAAGATTCTGATAATCCTTCTCCCCATTTTTATAGATTTTCGGGTGCGGGCGTTCAGCATCATCATAGACAGACAGTGCCATTCCAATCATCTGTTCATCAATATCGCAGATAACGGGAATTTCCACATCCTTTCTTTTGAGTGCCAGCTTGATATGCCACTGACCCCTGAGACCTGTACCAATAACGCCTATTCTCATTTTACTGTTCTTACTAAAACTGCCCAAAGCAACTTTTGGCAATAAAGAAACAGCCACGCTAGAGACAGCCACACCTTTGATGAATTGCCGGCGATTCACACTTTTCTTGTTCATTATAACTTTCCTTTCCAATGGATTTTATACATATTTTGTGAACACATTTTGTTTACTCTCCGTTCAGGATCAGGAAAAGGACCATTCCGAAGCCCGCTCCGAGAAGATTTGCTGTCAGATCTTTCCAGCAGAAGTGATTGTTGGGCTGCTTTTTGTCAGAAAATTCCTTTACAATCCCGACTGAGACCATGATTGAAGACCCAGCCAATGAAGCATGATCATGATCATCGACAACCATATTCATGGAAACCTGAGAAAGATACAGTGTTCCGAGGAAGCTGGCTGTAAAATGATGAAATTTGTCTTGGGAGAACCACAAATCCTGTTTATACACAGTCTGTTTATTCGATACATATTTTGTTGAATTATCGTTTATTTCCTTGATTCCCTCAACTGGCTCCGCTCCCCAAAGGGGTAAAGTAAGCCCAAGCGAAAGAGAAATAATTATTAAAATAATTAAATTGCTCTGTTTATCTGCTGTCACCATTAGCAATGTAGGTTAAGTTCTTTCCATGGGCAACGTTTCGCAGCATTGATTGACATTGGGTTTACTTGATCTTATTTTCCATCATCGGGGACGCAACCTGATCTCTTAATATATCATCAATATGAAATCCAAAATCATCGTCGGCCCTTCAGTTCCCCAAGGAAATCGAAAGATCCTCCCAATAATTGCGCAGATGTTGCTCCGACTGTCCAGGTGGCGTGTTACCGGTTCTATACCGGATGAACCAAAAATAATTGTAATTGGTGCTCCCCACTCGTCAATGATAGATGGTTATTACGTGTTGCTGGCGGTACTGTCACTGGATGTCAAAGTAAAGTTTTTAGCGGCACTGTGGACATTTTCCCGGCTACCCATCCTCGACAGCCTATTCCCCAGTTCTCAGAACAATCCTGATGAATACGGCGTCCGGTGGCCACTGGGGTGGCTTCAGGGCATTTTGATGAGACGACTGGGCGGTATTCCTGTTGAAAGATCCTCGGCTGCAGGTGCTGTGGACAAGCTTGTAGCAACAATTAACGAAATGGAGAAAATAGTTCTTATGCTTGCCCCAGAAGGGGGAACAGAACCTTCCGAGAAGTTCAAGTCAGGCTTTTATGTACTGAGCTCCAAACTGGATCTTCCCATTCTCCCTATTCAATTCGACTACAAGAATCGCCGTTTCAATCTCCTGGAACCGTTTTACACCACCGGTAACAGAGAAAAAGATATGACGGACATCAGGCAGCTCTTTCACGGTATCGAAGGCAAAAACCACACCTTCATAGCCTGACTGGCGACTTTATTTCAGATAGGTGTCCAGCCAGAGGGCCGTTTCCCACAGTGAATGCATGACAGATTCCCTGGCCCGGTAACCGTGACTCTCGTGAGGAAGCATGACCAACCGTACGGTGGCACCGTGCCCTTTCAGGGCGTGGTAGAATCGCCTACTCTGAATGGGAAATGTTCCTGAGTTGTTATCGGCTTCACCGTGAATCATTAAAAACGGTTCGTTCACTTTTTGCGCATGCATGAAAGGTGACATGGCAAAGTAAATCTCCGGTGCCTCCCAGAAGGTCCTCTCCTCTGCCTGGAATCCGAAGGGTGTAAGAGACCTGTTATAGGCGCCACTCCGGGCGATTCCCGTCCTAAAAATATCGGAGTGGGCAAGTAGGTTAGCCGTCATAAAAGCACCGTAGGAATGACCGGTGATGGCCACCCTCTCCCTATCCGCCACGCCCCGGCTCACCATATAATCAACTGCTGCCTGGGCGCTGGCCACCAGCTGCTCTACGAAGGTGTCGTTGGGCTGGGTATCTCCCTCCCCAACGATGGGCATGGTGGCATTGAACAATACGCCGTAACCGTGAACCAGCATGGCCAAGGCAGACGTAGAGCTTGAAGTGGGACTGATTCTCACAAACTGATGCGGTGAACCGATCACCTGGGATGCGGCTTTCATCGTTTTAAACTCCCGGGGATAAGCCCAAAGTATCATGGGAAGGGGACCGTCCGAAGGTGAGTGTCCAGGCGGCAGGTAGAGTGTAGCTGTAAGATCAATACCATCCTCCCTTTTGTACTTTACTAACTCCTTGTAGACACCTTTCATCTGAGGATATGGATTTGGGAAGGCAGTCATCTGTTTCATGTCTCCTGCTTTCAGGTCGCGTACGAAATAGTTAGGCTGCTCTTCCTTCGATTCTCTGGAAGTAATAATGACTGACTGGTCAGCATCCAATACTGCCACGGGTCGTTCAAAATAAGGCGCTTCAGAACGGAAAAGACGTGTCGTATTCCCCGATTCAATGTTGAGTTCATCCAGAAAGGGGCGATCACCTTCCGGAGATGCTCCGGTGCCCATAAGATAAATATTATTGCCGTTTTCACCCGTCACAAGAACGGACACACCGTTTTCATTTGTTTTCGTTACCGGTGAACCGGGATCACTGTATCGGTCCTCATAGAGCCGGTCGAAGATCAATTTTGGCTCTTTCTCAGGACGGTCGGGACTGACGGTCCAAGTACGGGTTTTCCGGGTATTCCATTCACGAGTTGTGATCAGAGCGAGATCGCCACTTCCCCACTGACTATAGCCATACCTTAGACCGAGATCAATGAGGGGAATGGGATCATCACTGAAAGGTGCCTCATGGGTAAAGATCTTGTCTCTCACCTCCGCTTCCGCTTTGGGATCGCCCCCATCCTGTGCTTCTGTCCAGTAAAGGGTGGCTGGAGCATCTCCTCGCCATCCGTAAGACCGGGGACCCGTTGGGACGGCACCGAAACCGAGGGGCAGCTGATCCGCCAGTGGCATGTCCGTGGCTGTATGAACAACCTTTCCGCTCAGATCCCAAACCTCCACCAAAGTTGGAAAACGGTAAACAGGTACCAGATAGGAATAAGGTCTATGAACAGTCTCCACCAGCAGCATCTTCCCATTGGGAGAAGGTTCCGCCCGACGGGTGATGGCCGGTTTGCCAAGATTGGTCACTTTCCCTTTCAGATTCACGAGGACCACCTGAGATGTGAGATGATAATCAAAAAGCTCTTCATCATGAGGAGATTTCAGGAGATCCTGATAGGTTCTGGCCGGCGCCTTTTCGCCCAGGTTTTCCTGGACCACAGGGCCTTTCGGCACCGTACTCTCGGCTGGGGCCGGGCCTCGTCCCGCCGGAACTGTGAGAGCCACCAATCCTTTGCTATCAGACAGCCACCTGAATGGGCTGCCGTAAGTGGCATTCAAAGAATTTTTCATGGTCTGTTTCGCTTTTCCTTTTTTGGTGTTGGCGATCCAGAGTGATATGTTTTCATTTGAGGTGACGGTGAAAGCCAGGTGCTTACCGCTGGGCGACCAGGAAACATTTGAAATTTTCGGATTGGCGGGCAGTCCGGAAACTTTCACTTCCTTACCTCCCCTGACGGGCCTGAGGGACAGTGCACTGTAGTGACTGCTTCGGCTACGGCCGTTTGTCCGTGGGTTGATTCTCAACCCTGCAATTCTCAGCTCCGGCTGGGACAATTCATCAATACCGGACATGTCTGGCCGCTCCATAACTACAACCTGCTCATTCGATGGGCTCAACATAATGCTGGGAGTCAAAGGAGCGTTTACAAGATCTGCAATAGCTTTCGGAGGTGTTTGGTAGGTAAAGGGTTCCTGGGCATAAGACCAGCCTCCGAAAAAAACCACCAGTATTGAAAAAACTGTTTTTTGGGTTCTCATTATGAAAAATTCCCCACTTTTTATTGCTGTTGAGAACTTGGCACAACCACGCCGCCTTTATCGCGACTGCCAGCCAGTTGGTTGAAGTCAGCCACATCTTTTGCTATCAGCCTGTTGAATTCAGACTGATACTGGTCAACTCGGCCCTTGAGTACTTTATATACTTCCTGCTGTTGCTTATTCGGTGCAAAATCAACGGACCCGGGATGAAAACCATCTCCGCTAGCCAGATCTCCTGTAAGAACAGAAAATTTACTGTAAAGCTTATTGGTAAATCTGAATGACTTTGAGTCACCTTCAGCTAGAACCGGCTGGAATACTTTGTCCTCCAGTTCTTGAAGCTTTTTGTAGAGAGCATCTCCCTTTTCCATAATATCCTTACTCTTCTCATCACCTTTCATAACAGTCTTCAGATCCTCTATCTGGCGCTTCATCCATTCGATATTGCTGATCATATCTGAAACAGTGTTGAGGTCTTTGCGAACCTGAAGTAGCAGTGCTACCTGATCATTAATGTCGGCCAGGGTCCCTTCCGACCGAGGATCCTTTAGGACTACAAGATCAGTTGTCAGTTCGGTCTTTCCTACAGTTAGTTTGACAGTATAAGTCCCCGGTGCCACCATAAATCCCCGGAAACCGGCGTAAGTTCCCCAGCTCCGGATAGGATACCACCCTTCCCGCTCCCAGGTTTTCCTGAATCGCTTTTCTTCAACCAGATGAGGATTGTGTGGCGGTTTGGTCCGAAGTTTGGCCTCCCTTGCTCCCTCGTATCTCAAATTCCACGCTACACGATTGATCCCTTTTTTCTTGGTCCCCTTCAGAGATCTAACAGTGTCCCCGTTTTTATCCAAGATGGCGATATTAACATCTCCCTCAGGTTCATCTTTCAGGTAATAATTGATCAGAGCACGGGCATTGGGACGTGGACCGTTTCTCAAGGGATGCATACGGTACGCTTGCCGGAGATCAAACAGATGAACATTCCTTGCCAGAACTTTCTCATTCAGCTGTCTCAGCGGCGTCACATCATCCAGTATCCAGAAGCCCCGGCCGTAGGTAGCTACCACCAGATCATTGAAGTGTTCCTGGGTGATCATGTGGTGTACCGGTGCATAGGGCAGGTTATTCTGAAGTGGCAGCCATTTCTTGCCGTCATCAAAAGAGACGAAGATAGCATTTTCCGTCCCCACATAGAGCATCCCTTTCCGGACGGGATCTTCATGAATCCAATGTGCATAGCTGAAAACACTTTTCGGTATACCGTTACTGATAGACCGCCATCTTTTTCCGTAGTTGGTCGTTTTGTAGACGTAAGGGTTGCGGTCGTTCATCTGGTGAAAATCTACGGTGATGTATGCTGTACCGGCATCGTGGGGAGAAGGCTCAATGTTGCTGACGGTGCCCCACTCCGGCAGGTTGGGAATATTCTTTGTTACATTCGTCCACTTCTTGCCGCCGTCCCGGGTCACATGGACAAGTCCATCGTTGGTACCAGCCCAAATGAGGCCTGTCTCCACCCGGGATTCGGCAATGGCAAAAACAACACAAGCATATTCCACACCGATATTGTCTTTAGTCAACCCGCCGGAGGGACCCATCCGACTCATGTCGTTGGTACTCAGATCAGGAGAAATGACCTCCCAGCTTTCACCTCCGTCCGTTGTCTGATGGACAAACTGACTACCCACGTAGACCTTGTTGTTGTCATGTGGAGAAATGGTAATGGGAAACGTCCAATTGAAACGATATTTCGCCTCACTGGCCGCGGCACCGTATGACGATTCAGGCCACACCCTTACCGTTCTTTCATGGCCAGTGCTGTAGTTCACTTTTGAGAAGTTTGAGCTAAAACTCCCACCCCACACAATGTCAGGGTTCACAGGGTCGGGAACAATAAACCCACATTCACCTCCAGCTGTATTTTCCCATTCAGTACTTACAAAACCCCATCCGCCGCGGCCCGGAGCAGCAGTGCTGGGTCCTCTGTAACCGGAGCCGTCCTGCATCCCACCGTAAACGTAGTAGGGAATCTGATTATCCACCGCCACGTGGTACATCTGGGCGATGGGCAGCCGGACCCGCTCCCAGGTTTCACCGTGGTTATTGCTGATGACAACACCGCCGTCGTCAGAAAGGATGATCCGGTCGGGATTAAGAGGATCCACCCACTGATCGTGCGTATCACCGCTCCACCCTGTCCTCTCGCTGGTCAGTCCCCCGTCATAGGTGGCGCTGTGACTATTAGCAGCAAAATAGACCTCATTTTCACTGGCCGAAGAGACCACAATGCGGGAGGCGTAGTGAGGACGTTCATTCAGGATACGGTCGTAGCTCACCAGCTTCCAGGAGTCACCGCTGTTATTGGAGCGCCACAGAACGCCCCTATTGGGCGAACCTGTTTCAATGAGTGCATAAACTACATCTGGGTTGGTGGGTGCAATGGCAAGGCCCACTTTACCTAAGGGCGGCTTGGGAAGACCCTTTTCCAGCCTTTCCCAGGTCGATCCGCCGTCAGTGGAGCGCCAGACACCACCGTTGGGACCACCGCTCTCCCGTCCCCAAGTTCTGATAACGACGGGCCACATACCTGCAAACAGAATCCGGGGGTTATCCATGTTCATGGCAATCTCGAAACAACCAGTATTCTCATCCACAAAAAGGACATGTTTCCACGTCTTTCCGCCATCTGTTGTGCGGAAAACGCCCCTCTCTTTCTGAGGACCATACCCGTGTCCCACTGCTGCCACAAAAACAATGTCGGGATCCCTTGGATCGATGGCCACCCGACCGATCCTCCCAGTTTTTTCCAGTCCCATATGCTTCCAGGTCTTACCGCCGTCCGTCGATTTATATACACCATTCCCTATGGAAACGTTACTCCTGATAAAAGCTTCTCCCGTTCCGGCCCAAATGACATGGGGATCAGAAGGTGCAATAGCCAAAGCACCAATGGACTGTGCCTGCTGATCATCGAACAGTGGTTCCCAGTTACGCCCACCGTCTTCAGTTCTCCAGACCCCTCCAGAAGATCCACCTACGTAGTAGGTCAGTGGATCACCGGGGACACTCACTACAGCGGATGTTCTGTTCCCCGGCGGTCCGATATACCGGTATTCAAGGTTCTGGTAGACCTCAGGCGTAATTGTCTGAGCAAGGGAAAAACTCATTAGAATAATAATCGTTGAAAAAAGAAACATCAGATTCTTTGATCTTTCAGCAGTACAAAAATTGTGCATTCTCTTTCTCCTGTGAATAAACGTTATTTTATTTGACTCCTGTAAAACCCCACCGAACTAATCCTCGAAAGAATGGATGATTTTGAACTTGATCGGATACCGGAGGATACGCCCTGCACCGATTAATAAGCAAGTCTTTCTATCCTCATAAAGCCAGCGTATATTTAACCTTTAAAAGCTTTAGTGCGTCTAAAGTGCAAAAGAAAAAAAGGAAAAATTTCATGAAACGTAATCTGCTTATCACATCACTGTTTATCACGCTGGCATTTTTTACCGCCGGTTGCGAGAACCCCTTTGCGCAAAATGATGAAATTCAGCTTGATTCTCCTGAGCTGGAAATGTTCTCCAGTGATCTGGAAAATGATTTAAATCTCTCTGACAAGAGCGTCAGGAACCTCCGGTCTGCCCTAGGTAGGCACGGCAGGGGCGGCGAACGGGATCGGGAACCCGGTTTCCTCTGGAAACTGGCCGCTGAGCTTCAACAGACACTGACTGAAGAAGAGAAAAATAATATCTACGCCAGGCTTGAAGAAGTGAAAGAAAAGGGTAAAGATAGAGGAAAAGACGCTGACAAAGGTCGGGGCGAAGGTGCTGACAAAGGCCGGGGCAAAAAAGATGGGGGTGCCCTGAGGGTTATCTACTCTGTTCTCACGGATGATCAGAAACCCCAATTCGACGCCATTATGGAAGAATTCAGAACAGGTATGGACGCTATTTTTGCTAGCATCAAGGCAGGCGAAATGACCCGTGAAGAAGCGAAAGCAGAAATTGAGTCAATGGAAGAGGCTATGAAGGCCGCCATTGATGCCCTGTTGACAGATGACCAGAAAGCACAGCTTGAGCAAATGAGAGCGGACCGAAAAGCAGAATTGAAAGCCTACATGGAAGCCGTCCGACAGGCGAAGATCGAAGCTCTCGGACTTACTGATGATCAGATTGCCGCTATTGAAGCTGCCAGGGCCGAAACGAAAGCAGCAATGGAAGCCCTAAAGGCGCAGGTGGAATCTGAAGATCTAACTAAGGAAGAAGCTCGTGAAGCAGCCAAAGCCATTTTTGAAGCCAATAAAACGGCCATGGATGCAATTTTTACCACAACACAAATAGAGATCATCAAAATACATAAGTACCTCGAAATGAGATGGCGCCACAATAAAGAAAGGGGTGGCAAGGACGGCAAAAGAGGTGGTCGAGGCGGATAAACCTTAATTAATCTTTTTACGACATTAAAAAGGGCGATTTCATCGCCCTTTTTTTGTGGGGGACAATTGCTAAAATAATTTAAATATAAGACATCAACCACCGCCACCTGTCCGCCTTTGGCGGAGTAGCGAGGTTTAATTAAACCAAACACCTATTCCCTGCTTTCGCAACTGTTTACCTAACATTTCTTCTATTTCTTCTGCATCTTTCCTTGTTGGTATGGGATTATACTTTTCATACAATTCCGGTCTCAATCGAATACCGTATTCACGAGCGTATTTATTTGATTTATATCCTTCCTTGTGTTGTTCAAACCTTAGGGTTGGTTCTCTAGATGATTGTCCTACATAAACACATCCATTTCCCATAATGTATGCAGGATTTTTTTGTCGAAATTTTCGAAGGTTAGCAACTTGGGGATCTAACTCAACGACATAAACATAATATTTTTTCACACAAAAAGTTTACCCATCATGCCACATACAAAAAACCCCGCTACTGGGCGGGGTTTTTTGAGCCAGAGGCGTCTTATTTCTTTCATCACCACCGTCCCTCTGTCACTTACCAGGTGGTGACTGGGAAAGTCGTTGAAAAAGCTGATGTGAAAGCTGATTCGAGTCGCACTCGGCAATATGGATTCAGCGATCAGAAACATTTGATTGTTACACCGCTTCTATTGCA
>ERZ651768.729-NODE-729-length-24515-cov-10.280833_pt1 | contig 24515 bp, 22 predicted proteins | sample MGYA00514754_ERZ651768 | MGnify/ENA metagenome assembly ERZ651768
TACCTATCGACCCTATCCATAGCACTTATCGTGCATGTCCTGCTGTCCATTGGCGTGCTGATGGCTTTGGCTTGTACTGCGACTCCTGCGCACACATTGGCTCCCACCGAAACACAGCCTCCCACGGAGACGCCAGCACCAACCCCCACTTTCACGCCCATGCCGACGTACGCTCCCTACCCGACACCTACAACGAGGCCCATCTATACACCTAGCCCTGCGCCCACCGTGAAGCAGCCAATCGGAGTCCTAGCCCCAACATTGCAGGCTCCATCAACCCCGGGTTCCAGCCCGGCGGCCACTGCCGCTCCAGCCAAGCAATTGGTTGACGTGGACGGCGTCCTGATTCTCCAATATTCCAACGCCCCACCGGTGAGTATCGACCCAGCGGCCAATTACTCGGCCGTCATCCGGACCAGCATGGGTAATATAGAATTTGAGCTATTCGCGGAACGGTCGCCGGTCACGGTGAATAATTTCGTCTTCCTGGCCAATCAAGGGTTCTATGACGATATGATCTTCCACAGGGTTATCCCGAATTTCATGATCCAAGGCGGAGACCCGACCGGAACCGGCATGCATGGCCCCGGCTACAAGTTCCAAGACGAACTCGCTGCAAGCTTGATCTTCGACGAGCCAGGCAAATTGGCCATGGCCAACTCAGGCCCCAACACCAACGGCAGCCAATTCTTCGTGACCACAGTGCCAACGCCTCATTTGAACGGGCTCCACACCATATTTGGCCGTATAACGCAGGGCCAGGAGGTGGCGAACGCTATCTCGTTGGCCGACACAATAGCCGGAAACCGTCCGGCCACACCAATAGTGATTTTGAGGATAGACATCACATTAAATCCCTAACCCTTCTGGCGCTGTTTCCAAGAAGTGGAAGCAACACCTAATAGCTGAAGCATGGCTAATCCCTTACCGGAAACCTGCAGCAATCGTTCTTGTATCCGAGGGCACATCATGGCCACTGCTAACAACTCGAATAACACCCCTGGAAGCCAGGTCAGTTTGGTAACCCTAGTGGCAGGCCCAAAGGCACTAGGCACCGTGCTGGCTATGTACTTAAGACCACTGATGGCGGCAAGGAACTTGTAGATGCCCTGGTGTCCATCGCCAGGGGCGTCATGCCCAACGTACCGATGCATGAAGGCAAGGACCAGCAGTGAGGCCAGCCGACCAGTGGAAGGCCATAGAGATGCTGCTGGACCGTGACTTCGGCAGATCACCCTAGCAGTTAGACATAGCCCACAGTGTCTCTTCCAGCCCAGCCGTTTTGCCCCGTTCGTCTGCTTGGTTTATTACATACAATTGTCGCAGACGTTAGAATTCGCTCTAATATCCACTCTGGTAAGCAAAAAACCTAATCCGAGTCGATAGTTAGAATTTCGAACTCAGGCACAATTGCTTGTATTCATATCGTAAGAATCCGAACCTAAGCTGAAACGGTAATGCCGTTATTAACGGTGGTTGCGGAGAGCATAATTCCCACTTTTTATTCGGATCGAGGATGTCCGCCACACTGTTTTATGGGATAACTGTAGTCGACTTTCTGAAATCTGCTATGTTAATTGGCGTATAGTTCCGTAATAATCTCGTGTGGATATTGGACTCGGAATTTCAAGCATCAAGCGAATGAGATCAGTTTCAGCACATTATCACCTGGCACGTTGTGTTCTAAGCCTAAGCCTTTTGGATGCCGGACTATGGTGAAGAGATGATTGACCTAGACGATCAATCTAGTTACGAAAAGTTTGACCCCTCGGGTCTGCGCTGGCGGATCCAGGGCATGCCCGCTCAATGCAGTCAGGCATGGAGCGAAGCCAGGAAGACGCAATTCCCTGACGAATGGCAGCACTGCACTGAAGTGATCGTTGCCGGGATGGGCGGCTCCGCTATTGCTGGAGACCTGGCTGCCGACCTTGCGGGCCGGGGTCCTGGCGTACCTATAAGAGCCGTGCGAGATTTCCGTATCCCCGGACTCCTCTCCGAAACCCGGCCAAATCAACCGCTAAAGCCGGGGCAACTCGTGATCATTTGTAGCTTTTCCGGTGAGACGGAAGAGACGCTTGCCATGTTCGATCATGCCCGTTCAGCAGGCTCTGCTATGGCCGTCATCACCGGCGGTGGCGAGTTGGAACGCCGGGCAACCGATGCCAGTATTCCTATAATGACCGTTGACGCGACAGGCGAGCCTCGCAGCGCGGTTGGTTACAACCTCCTGCTGTTGGCTTCATTATTGGACCGCATCGGCGTTATAAATGTCTCTGATCAAGCGGTGGCAGAAGCAGTCGAAGCTGCCGAATCTATGGTGGCAAAAGTCGGAATCGCAGTGCCAGAGGAAACAAACTTGGCAAAATCGTTGGCTAGAGACCTGCTGGGCCGTCTTACCCTCGTCTACGGCGGCGGTAATCTCTCCGGAATGGCCCTAAGGTGGAAAACGCAGATAAACGAGAACGGCAAGTCCTGGGCATTCGCCGAACTTTTCCCGGAATTGCTCCACAATACGGTGGAGAGCTTCCCCGGCGGACCTGAGATAAGGAAACGGACCACCGCCCTTCTACTGGAACCGCACCAAGCCAGCCCAGAACTTGAACGCAGATATGCAGTCTTGGGCGAGACTTTAGACCAGTCTGGCATCGATCGCCGAACGTTGACTGGAGTGCCGGGTGGACCGCTAACCCAATCGCTTTCTATGATTGTTCTCGGCGATCACCTCAGTTATTACATGGGCCTTTTGAACGGGATTAACCCGTCTGAGACACCCAGCATCGATCTCTTAAAAGAAAGATTGTCCTCGTCAGACTCCGCTTAATCTTAGGCTGATCTCTATCTGGCGCCTGATGCGGACGTTACCGGCACCCAGGCGTGTTGACATCAGGCACCCAGTGGGTCAAAATCCCAGATAAGCCCTAGCTCAGGTTGGAAAGGAGTTAACCTATGTTGAAAGTAGGCCACGTAGTGGTCCGCCCCGGTAGGAAAGCTGGAATGGACCCGGTTGAAATACCCGTACCTGAGGAGCTGGAAACTGTTCCTGGTATCCCAATGGTTAGCAAAGACATCGATTTTTACAGCAGAGAATATCCTCTGGTTCGCCAACAGGTCGAGCATGGCGCCGATACCGAATGGGCGCCCAGCGTCGGCACACCGGCCATGCAGAAATACCACCACGAGCACCAAGCCGTGATGGAAGAGTTCTACCCCAGCATGAACCGGACCGGCGACTTGGAGCCGACCGGAAAGCCCTCTGGCGCCGATGTCACCCAGTTGATTCGTGACAAAGCCGTGGAGATGGGCTTCCTCGACGTTGGTTTCACCGACCACGACGTCCGGTTCATCTACCAAGACCGGAAAGAGCACGTCAAGTATCCCAACGCGATCTGTCTGGCGCTGGAGCAGGACTTCGAAGAGACACAAACGGCGCCCAGCATGGCTGCGGAACACGGTCATTACGGCACCTACGAGGTTCAAGCGCCCATGGGCCTGCGGATGGTCGATTACATCCTGTCTCTGGGTTACCACGCACAGCTTCACGGCCCCAGCAACCACAGCGCTGCGACCATCCCCATGTTCGTCGCCGCCGGCCTAGGCCAATTGGGAGCCAACGGCCAATTGCTCACTCCCCATGCCGGCGCCCGTTGCCGGCTCCAGATCATCACCACCGACGCCCCGGTGAACTTCGACGAGCCCATCGACTATGGCTTCCACGCTTTTTGCCAGGTTTGCCAGGTCTGCGTTAACCGTTGTCCCGGACGCGCTCTGATGCGCGAGAAGATCTGGTGGCGCGGCGTCGAAAAGAACAAGCTCATTTACAAGCGTTGCCGGCCCGTGATGTCGCGGTACGAAGGCTGCGCCATCTGCATGAAGGTCTGCCCGATCAACAAATACGGGGCCAAGGCCGTCATGGAGTACTACATCGAGACCGGCCAGGTATTGGGCAAGGGCACCCACGACTTAGAGGGTTACACCCTCCACGAAGAGAGCACTGGCAAATACGTCACCGGATACTTCGGTCCCGGTGAATTGCCGACGTTCGATGCCGATTTCTTCAAGATTCCCAATGGGACCAGGGAGAATGCCGCCCTTGAGGAGCTGATCGAGCACATCGAGAGCAAGAACGACGGTCTCAACAAGGAAGAAGACGACAAAGCATTGTTCGACTTCCGAGACCGGCTGCGCTTTATCCTCCACGGTGAGGTCAGCGACAGCACGATGTTCTAGGCCCACCAGCCAGAATATTTCGCGCCAAAAAGAGGGAGCAAGCATCGGGCTTGCTCCCTTTTATTTTTGTCGGGACGCCGCGAACCTAAATTCCCGACTCTAGACATCTTTTAGGATTAGAAAGTATCTTTGCTGTGCAATATTTGACCGAGCTGTGTATGGAGCTGTTTATGGCTGTAGGTTGGACCGCTGAGGGAGACTTATTCGAGGGTTGTAATTGCAGCTTGCTGTGTCCCTGCCACGTGTCATTCCGGCAGCCACCTACAAACGGTTTTTGCGACACCATCTGGGCCGTGACCATAAAACAGGGCCGCTACGGCGATGTGGACTTGGCCGGTTTAAATGCAGCTATCTTCCTGCATTGCACGGGTAATATGGCCGACGGAGATTGGACCACGGTCTTGTACGTGGATGACAGGACCACTCCAGAGCAAGATAAGGCGATTCAGGCGATATTTTCCGGCGAGGATGGTGGGCCCTGGGAAACTATGTCCCAGTTCTATAGGGATGGGAAATATCAGTCGGTCGTGAGGGTGCCGTTGGAAGTCACGATCGACGGCCGCACCCGGACGATCACCGCCCCGGACCGGTTGTTCTTGGAGATGCAGTCCCTCCGTGGCGGGGAGGACCGGCAGGGCGTGGTTACCATCAACAACCTTCGGAACGTGATCCATGGGAATGAACACGTTTTAGGCCTTTCCAACTTCAAAGTCGACGATGAGACAATGACCTGGGAATACCAGGGCAAGCACGGCCTCTATAGCGAATTCAACTGGTCGGGGTCTTAGTCGCCGGATAGCCGGTCCAGATAGACCTGGCCGTCTTTCATTACCAGCCGGATCCGCTTTTTGTCCTGCAAGACGGAAATATCGGCCAAAGGGTCTCCATCAACCACGATCAGGTCGGCCGACTTTCCGGTTTCTATCGTCCCGATGCTGTCGTCCAGCCCTAAGCAACCGGCAGCCCAGCCGGTGGCCGCTACCAACGCCTGCATCGGTGTCATACCGGCGGCAACCATCAGCTCCAATTCCTTGGCATTATTGCCGTGTTCCCAGCCACCCGCGTCCGTTCCGGCAACCACTTTCACCCCGGCCAACATGGCTTGCTGAACGGTGTCGATGTGCTGCTGCCGGAATTCCTGGGCCTCCGCCTGGGCGTGGGAGTTTCCCCGGGTGGCGTGGAAGGTGAATACCGTGAATGTGGGCACTAGATAACTGCCCTGGTCCGCCATCATCTTTAAGAGATCAGGCTCCTGACCCAAAAGGCAGCCGTGTTCGATGGAGTCCACACCGGCCTCGATGGCGGTGCGGAGTCCGGGGCCGCCAATGGCGTGGCAGGCCACCGTCTTGCCGTGGATATGGGCCTCGTCAACCAAGGCTCGGACCTCATCCGGGTCGTAGGAACGGGTGGAGCCACTCTGGGTCGCCCGGCCGAAGCCCGTGTTGAAGAACTTGATCACGTCGGCGCCCGCCCGCACCACTTCCCGCACCATGGCCCGCACTGCATCAGGGCCGTCGGCGATGCCCTTGGGCAGGTTAGGATCGGGTGAAGTGGGTTGGTGATGGCCGGATGGGCTGGAACGGTCTTGAGTCCCCTGAGTGGGCGACAATGGGCTGGTGGCCAACTGTAACCGAGGCCCGGTGATGAGACCCTGCTCCATCGCCTGTTTGTAGCCCACATCCAGCCAACCACAGTCCCGGATGGCCGTGTAGCCGCTGAGCAGGGTTTCTTCCATCACCTTGGCCACCCGCAAGACGCGGGCGCTGCGCGGCTCGGCCAGTCCCCAACGCCCCATAAACTCGTATCCGAATGACGTCAGGTGGTCGTGGCAGTCGATGAGGCCGGGGAGCAAAGTCAGGCCGGTTACGTTAACAACCGGGCAGTCCGGAGGCAGGGTCACGGCGCCTCGGGGGCCGACCGCCTCGATGCGGCCTTGGCCATTGACCAAAACTGCGGCATCGGCCAGAGGGGTTCCACCGGCGCCGTCGATCAGGTTTCCGCCGATGAAGGCCAGCATCTTTCCCTGGTTCTGTGCCAACGGTGGCGGAGCTAGATCGCCTGCCAGAAGCGGCGGCCCTGTTCGCGGACGATCTTGCCGAATCCGGGCCGGGCCAGGTGGACAGCGGCCACAGGGATACCCTCCCGTTCCAGGCGGTCCATCATCTCGCGGCGGGTGATTCGTGTCTGAACCGGGTCGATATCGGCACGGGATACCCATTCGATGTTCTCGATCTGGGCCGTGTTGTGTAGGACGTCACCCAGCACAAGGCCGTTCTCGCCCTGGGATGAGATCAGCAAGCTCATGTGGCCTGGGGTGTGGCCCGGCGTGGCCAGGGTCGTGATCTCACTGGTTATCTGATGGCCGTCTTCCATGAGGTTCAGTACACCCAGGTCTTCCAGCGGCCAGACGCATTCTGGAGCGTTGGGGAACCGGTCCTCGATCAAAGCCGGGTCGTGGCACGCTTCCCAGTCCTTAGCGCTGACGAAGTATTGGGCGTTGGGGAAGGTGGGGGTATACTTTCCGTCTTTGGAAATAAGGTTCCAGCCGATATGGTCCCGGTGGGCGTGGGTCATGACCACCATGTCTACATCCTCGGGCTGGAGGCCGTGGGCTTTCAAGTCGTCCAGCAACTCGCCCCAGGGCGTTTCGGGGCTCTGCTTGGGTCCCAGCCCGGTGTCGACGGCGATGGTATGGCCGTCCGAATTGATTAGGAAGCAGGCCAGGTTGAAGCTGACGCCGTTTGAGGCCGATAGATGGGCTTCTTGCCCCTTCCAGTCCTCCGCAGGGATGTCGGGGAAGAAATTACAGAGGTCGAACTCCAACACTCCGTCTGAAAGAGAGGTGATTTCTACTTTGCCGATGGTCATTTTATCGTTTGGCAATACGACGCTCCTATTAGGCCGGTAGTTATAGCATGACGGGCAGATTATAAACGGGGCCACAAGCAGTGGCAATCACTACGGAAAAGACCCCTTCCCTAAAGCGTGTTGAGGGGATTTTAGTAGTTCCCCAGCCATGATAACCAAACCCGGAATACTACCCCCGGTGGTCGGCCACGACCCTGCCTTCCTTCATCACCAATTCCAGGTTTCGGATGTTTTCGATGTTGTCTAATGGGTTACCGTTGACCACTATAAGGTCGGCTAGCTTGCCTGGTTCCACCGTGCCCAGTTCCGGCCCTACTCCGCACATCTCGGCCGCATTCTTGGTGGCGGCGGTCAGCGCCTGCCACGGCGTGGCTCCGCACTTGACCCAAAGGCCCAGCTCCAACAATGCCGAATCCCGCATGGGCGATATGTCCGACCCCAAGGCCATCTTGACCCCGGCGGACAGAGCCTTTTGGAAGGAAGCCCGGTGCTCTGCGGCGGCGGCATCGGCACGGATCACCAGGTCCGGCGCAAGCTGCTTTTGGGCGGCCCAGGCCTTCTCATGCTCGGTCGTGGCCAGGTTGGGGGAGAGTTGGCTGATGCTCAGGGTGGGCACGTACCATGTGCCGCTGCTGACGAAGTCGGTGATGCAGTCCTCGTCGGTGATGTAGGCATGCTCCACAGAGTGGGCGCCCAGCTTTATGGCCATCTTGACTGCTTCGGGGTTGGTGGCGTGAGCCATCACCGGAAAGTTGCGCTGGCGGCACAGGGCGAAGGCCGTCTCAATCTCCTCTGGCAGCAAGAACGATTCGGTGTGCCGGTCCCACCGGGGTCCCATGATGCCGCCCGTAAGGTTGAGCTTTATGTGGTCCACGTCGTGCTTCATCTGGTCGCGGATAGCCTCGGCGTAACCGTAAGGGCCGTCGCATTCCCTGGCGTGGCCGGAGGTCAAAAAATGGCCGCCAGTGGTGGTCAGGAAATTCCCGCAGGCAAAGACCCGAGGCCCAGCCGGCCCCGGCCCGGAAAACGCCTTGCGCCAGGCAACGTCCATGAAATCCCTGGCCCCGCCGCTTCGCACAGCAGTCACCCCGGCCTCGATCATGCCTCGCTGCAAGTTCTGGCCGAAGTCGGCAGTGATCTGAGCCACGGTGGTACCCGCGGGAACAGGGTGCTCTGGATGGATATGCACGTCCCACAGTCCCGGTGTCAGGTAGGAGCCAGCCAGGTCGATCACCCGGTCTTCGGAGTTGTTGGTGCGTGGCCCGTCGTCCCTTATCTCTAGTATCCGCCCATCTTCTATGACCACGGTCGCCTGGGTTTTGGGGTCGGGGTTTACACAGTCAATCACGTTGGCGTTGGTCAGTATCAACCGCAAGGTGGTTTCTCCTTCCAAAAATCTAAATCGGATTATTTAAAGGTGATGCACCGGGCTGGGTCCGATTCGGCCAGCACCGGCGCAGGGTGGCTAGTGTGGATGTAGTCGGCCAATAACTTGCCGGCCATCGGCCCGCGTCCAAACCCGGATGACGCCAAGCCCGTCAGAATAAAAAGGTTCTTGAATCCGGGGACCTTACCGATGATCGGCTTGCCGTCCATGGAGAATGGCATCATACCGGACCAAGTGCGGCTGATGGGCAGCTTGGCCACCAGAGGAATCACCTCCGACGCCTGCCCCCGGTTCACCTCGATTCCCTCGGCGTTCTGAGAGTAGTCATAGCCCACGGATTGGCGGTCGCCACCAAAGATGATCTCACCGTTCCTACTTTGGCCGCCGTAGAGGTGGCGGGTTATCCGGGTATCTCCGTGGTGGGTTATCTCCGGCGGATGGTCGTTGCTGGGCGGTTGACTGCTCCAATCGAACGGTGATTCCATGGACCCGATCAGATGGAAGATGCTGGGCGGGGCGGGCTCGGTGGCCCACATCTGGCCTCTGATGGGGGTGATGGGAATATCGATTCCCAGCATATCGCCCACCGGCCTCGACCAGGCGCCCACCGCCAACGCCAGGGTTTTGGCCCTGAATTCACCCTGGCTAGATATGACCTGCCAAGAGTCGTCCTGCTGCTGAGATAATTCTTTAACGTCGTGGCCGGTTTTGATGTTGGCGCCCAAAGCGGCGGCAGCCTCACTGAACGCCACAGTAGCTTTGGTTGGGTTGGCCTTGCCGCGCTTGGTCAGGAACATGAAACCGGACAAGGACTCCGACGCCTCGGGTTCGAAGGCTCGGGCCTCTCGTGCTGTTAGGAACTCTGCGTGGTAGCCCTCGGACTGTAGACGAACCACTCGGTCGCGCGTGAAATCCGCCTGTTCAGGCGTGTGAACCGCCTGCAACCCGCCCGGCGCATGGAACTCTATGTTGTACGCCATGTCCAGTTGCAGGGTCTTGAATATCTCGAAACTGCCCGCGGTCAGGTACGATTGCAGGTCGGGGTTGTTGCCCCAGCCGAGGCCGCCCAACCCGCCTGCGTTCACTCCAGACGCTTCCCCGGCAATCTCCCCTCGCTCTAACAGTGTGACCCGTTCGCCCTGTTGCGCCAAGTGAAAAGCGGTGGTAACGCCAGCTATACCGCCGCCGATGACTAGTACATCTGATTCATTGGATTCAACCAAGGGTATCTCAGGCCTCTATCAGACCTCTAAATGAAATGTGAGCCAATGATAGGCGCGGTCGTGAAACGGGTCAATGATAGCTTTTGCCGCAAGACGAAAAAATCCCCTCCCCCACGCATGGGAGAATGTAAGGGTGAGGGCACCGAATCTTCGCAAGTCATGTCCGAAGGCTAAGGAGCGGTCGTACGAAATAACAAGAGGGGCACCCCGATAAAAAGGGACGCCCCTCTCAACCAAATTTGTGTACCCCGAGCACCTACGCGGTGGGGACCGGGGTCAGGTCACTGAGGTCTTTGACCTCGATGTTGGAGACCAGGACTGTCAGGTCGTCCATCCGGCGCACTTCAAATTCCATGAAGTCGTCGTCTACGACCATGTACTTGGAGACCACTTCCCAGATCTCTTTCTTCATCTCCTCCAACTTCTCCGGGGCCAGTTCCAGCCGGTCTTGGATCAAAACAAGCTTGAGCCGTTGTTTGGCCGTGTCTTTGGAGAGCATCTCGGTGGCCTGGTCCAATTCTTTGCCGCTGATATTGAAGAGCCAACGTAGTAGTTCACGCATGCGAGTAGGCCCTCCCGCTCATGCCGACCATCCCTTTGAATCGGGAGAATAGGCCGGTCTTAGGTTCTAGGTCCATCAACGGGACCTCTTCGCCGTCCACCCTGGCCGCGATCCGGAGGAATGCTCCACCGGCTGCGGACTTAGAGTTGTGGACCACTGGGATTCCCCGGTTGGCCGCTACCACGGTGTGTTCGTCGGCGGGGACTAGGCCAATGACCTCAACCGCCAACAGGCTCTCGACGTCCTTCTGGTCCATCATGTCGCCGTGCTTAACCATCTCATAAGCGATGCGGTTGATGATGAGCTTTGGTCGGTGCAGACCCGATGACTCCAGCAGACCGATAACCCGGTCGGCGTCCCGGATGGCCGAAACCTCCGGAGTGGTCACGATGATTGCTTCCTGGGCTGCGGCCGTGGCGTTCTTGAAGCCTTGCTCGATACCGGCCGGGCAGTCGATAAGCACATAGTCGAACTCTTTTTCGAGTTCTTCGCACATCTCCCTCAGCTGTTCCGGCGAGATGCTGTTCTTGTCCCGGGTCTGGGCTGCGGGGATCAGATACAGCTCGTAGTCGTGTTTGTCGGCGATCATGGCTTGGTTCAGCTTGCAGTCGCCTTCTATAACGTTCACAAGGTCGTAGACGATGCGGTTCTCCAGACCCATGATCACGTCCAGGTTCCGGAGGCCAATGTCGGTGTCGACCACCACCACCCGATGGCCGCGCATGGCCAGGCCGGTGCCGATGTTGGCGGTAGCGGTGGTCTTGCCCACCCCGCCTTTGCCCGACGTTATTACGATGGTCCTACCCTTCATAAGGTACTCCTTTGTTATATCTCGCAAACCGGCCCGCGAAGGGCGCTACGTGGATCGAACGGCTACGCACGTAGGCTATCTGGGGGCCAGTGGCAGACGATTTGGGCTTGTGGCGCGCCGAGGTCGGGGCGACTCCGTGGTATTTACCGATCTGGAACCGTGCCGAGGGAAGCTCCAAGGCGATGATCACTGCCTTGTTGTCGCCGGACGCGCCGGCGTGGACGAATCCCTTGAGTGAGCCTAGGACTACGATGTCGCCGTCGGCTCTTATCTCCGCGCCGGGGTTAACGTCCGCCAACACCACCACATCCCCGTGGTGATGCAACGACTCACCCGAACGGAAGGTGGACTTGATGAAAAGGGCCTCAGTGATGTTCCGGTTGCGTGCTCCGTTCTTATTGTGCTTGGCCTTGAGGCTCTCGATGATTGACTCAACGGCAGATAGAGACTCCGCTGCGGTGTTCGAAGCTGGCTCCGGGATTTCAACTTCATTGTGTGCAACCGGTGGTGCGACGGGCTGCTTGGCTCGAGATGGCGCTGATTTTGGCGGCGCGGTTGCTTTGGCCGGTTTGGCTTCAATCTGAAGGTCGCCGCTGCCCAGGGACTCGGGAGAGCACCAGAAGCGAGTAATTGTAAGCCCCGAATTAGCCTCTATGATTGACTTGATCTGGGCTAGTTCGTCTCTGTCCAACATGCGTTGGCCGACGTTGATGGTGATGTCGCCCTTGGACCACAGGCCACTCTGCTTGGAGAGATAATCCCGCAGCTCACCAGCCACAACATCGAAGGGGGCATTTTCGTCGATGACAAAGGCCACGTCTGTCCCTCTGGCAATGACCTGCACTACGCCGGTCTTTAGCAAGGGACCGCCGAGACTAGCCTTGGGGTGAATCGATGATTTCTAGATGACATTCCGCCCACTCCCACTCGCACTTTATGTCACTAAGATTATTCCAGCCGGACAGACTCCGGCACAACGATTTATTGGTCAGATTTTAAACAAAATTTATGATTATGTCTAATCTTGAGGCTAAATAGCTAAACCATAGGCGTGACGTGGATACGAACCACTCTGGTTTTCCAACGAACTCATGGCGTGGAAACCCCAAACGACAGCGCCACCGTGAGAACGAAAGGTTTCGCAGTTCTTCGAGGCGTCACCGCATAATAGTAAAGAGGTTCTTCGGCGGCGGCCTCAGAATGACAATCTGCGGGGAAGAAGTATGGCTAGGTGGCGCTAATCGCGCGTCCCGAGCAAGGCTACTGAGCAGGTGAACGAGCCGGGGCGGCCTCCAAGGTTGTGGGTTAGGCCTAGGGTGGGGTCCTTTAGCTGGCGTCCTTCGGCCTTGCCTTGTAGCTGCTTGTAGACCTCGTAGATCATGCGTATTCCGCTGGCGCCGATGGGGTGGCCGAAGCATTTCAGGCCACCGTCGGTGTTCACTGGCAACTCGCCTTCCAGGCTGAAGGTGCCCGCCGCAACGTCCTCGCTGGCCCGGCCCCGGGGGCTGAACCCCAAGTCCTCATATATGATCAGCTCGGTGATGGTGAAGCAGTCATGGACCATAGCAAGGTCGATCTCCTGACGCGGGTCGGAGATGCCAGCTTCCTGATAGGCGGCCTGGCTGGCCCGCACCGACTCTGGGAAATGGGTGAAATCCCAGTCGTTTCGCATGATGCCGTAGGCGCCCACAGAAAGTCCTATCCCTTTCACTAATATGTAGTCGTCGCGGAAAGTCTTGGCGATTTCTGGGGTGGTGATGATTGCCGCCGCCGCGCCGTCGGAGACGCCGCAACAGTCGAAAAGACCAAGTGGCCAGGCCACCATGGGGGCATTGGCTACCTGTTCCGCGCTTACCTCCCGCTGGAAGTGGGCCTTAGGGCTCATGGTCCCGTTGTGGTGGTTCTTCGACGCGATCTGGGCCAGGGTCATCTTCCCGTCTTCGTAGGGGATGTCGTATTGGTGGAAATACCGAGTGGCGGCCAGCGCGAATTGAGATGGCGGCGGCACCGGAGGACTGACATCGGCGCCGGCCGCCTCGGCCACCGCCAGGCCGGAGAAACCTGAGTCCTTAAGCTTTTCCACACCCACGGCCAGAACAATGTCATAGATGCCGGCGGCCACGGCGTAGCAGGCGTTCCTGAAGGCGTCGGTGGCAGTGGCGCAGGCGTTCTCGACCCGGGTGATGGGAATGTAGTCCAGCTTCAGGGCGGCGGCGAGGGGCTGGCCCGTCCGGAAAGAGCCAACGGTGCCAAGCCAGGCGGCCTGGACGTCTTTTCCTTCTATCCCGGCGTCCTCAAAGGCCTCGTAGGCAGCTTCCACTAGCAGGTCCGAAGAGCTGGAGTCCCAACGCTCGCCGAATTTGCTACACCCCATTCCGATCACGGCAACCCGGTCTTTGATCCCGCTCATAATGTTCTCCTAATTACTGTCGCCTAAACGCAATTATACCGCCAAAGTTCTAAGCGGCCCGCCGCAAAGGAACAGCTTTCCAGTAATAGTTGTGTATCCCGTTAACCACCCGCAACTTTCGAAAGCTCATCTGCACCGGCATTCCGATCTGGACTTCACCCACTTCCCGGTCGGTCATCATGCAGAGGACCCGGCCCCCCGGCTCGAAGTCCACCACCACAACGGCCAAAGGTGTGTCCACCGTGCCGGCCAGATAATCCAGGGAGTAGGTGAATACCGTACCTAGTTTGTCGCTGAGCCTGATGGGTGTCGAGTCGTCTCTGGACTGGCACTCAACGCAGACCTGTTGCGGCGGGTATTGCACGTAGCCGCACTGGTTGCAGACCCCCCCGTGGAATTTGATGTTCTGGTCGCTCTCCCGCCACAGCGCCGTGACCGACGGCGACTGTGGATCTGGCCGTCTCGACGATGAGTCGGTGAGCCAGACATTCCGCCACTTCGCGTAGGTCTCGTAGCTATCCAGCACCTGGCCCGAGTCGAGGAATCCAGAAACGCCCAAGCCGTGCCCTCGTTCGCCTACCTTTGAAGTGGTCCGGAAGCCCAGCACATCGCTGCCGTCGCCGTAGGCCACTGTGAGTAGCAACTGGCCTGGCGACCCATCTTCCAAAGCGCCAGCCAATAGCATCAATGGAAAAGCAGCGCCGGTGTTTCCCATCCGGCCGAATAGCGGGTCCTGCACCTGTTCCGGTTGGAAGCCAAGGTGCCGCGCCAACTGTCCGTGACGCCGGGCGTCGGGGGAATATAGGGCCAGCTTGGCTACGTCCTTGACGGAAACGCCCTCCTTCTCAATGAAACCGGAAACCGCCTCTCCCATGATCCGTTCCAGGCCTTCTTCAATGGCAAATCGGTCTTCCCAAGAGCGGACGAACTGGTCCCCGGCGCTGCGCCAGGTGTCCATCATGTTCTCGGTTATCGTGTACGAACCGGCCTGTTCGGCAATCACCGCATCTTCGGAAATGATGAAAGCGACGGCCCCGTCTCCGGAGTTTCTCTCAGCCTCGCCTTTGGGCGCTCCCTGCCGGTTGTCGCTGGCCACCACCAGAACATTCTTGGCCGAACCGGCCGCAACGGAGTCCAATGCAGACTTCAAGGCCGTGGTGCCAGCCCGCAACACATCGGTTATGTCGGCGGTGAAGATATCCCGGCGCAGGTCCAACGCGGTGGCAATGATAGACGCGCATTGTTTCTCGGCATAGGGCGGAGTCGTGGTGGCGAAGAGCAGACCGTCGATCTCTTCCCGCTCCCGCCCGTTCAGGCAGTCGATGGCTGCCGCCACCGCCATGCTGACGCTGTCTTCGTCGAAGTTGGCCACCGAGCGTTGTCCGGCTGAATCCCAACCGTCGGTTTCTGCACCTAACCGGTATCTGGGAACGTAAGCGCCATAGGCCGAAATTCCTGGCAAGGTTCACCTTCCGTTATGTGGACAGCTCAGCCAGTTCTAGGCTGGACTAGTTCGGATTTTGCCATGCTAGCAGCTTGCCGAAATCAGTGTCAACGTGGCTTCCTGGGTCGGCGAAAAAGCTTTTTCGGCAGGGTGGCTGGAGCCTAAGCCGGGCATGCCCTATGGTACAATCGAAGCCTGCAATGTGGATGCCCCGGAGCTTGGAATCACCCGGTATAGGAAGGCGGATTCCGCTTCGCGGCAGGAGTGATTATCCGTGGGCAGCACTCGATTCTTCCTTCGTTATTTTTCGGTTGCCATCTTGGCGGCCGTTTTGTTGTTGGCCGTTGCCTGTTTCGGCGGTAGCGATGAACCTGACACCGCGATTGAGGACCTTCCCGCCGAGTTCCAGCGCCTAAGCGAGGTGTGGGACTTGCTGGTCCAAGAGCATATTGACGGCGGCGAACTTGATCCTGCCGCGATCAGCGATGGCGCCATTCGCGGCATGCTTGTCGCCCTGGGCGACCCCTATGCCGGGTTCTTAGACAGCGAACAATACTCCCTGCAAACAGAGGACATCCGAGGTTTCTTCGGCGGCATTGGGGCCGAGGTTGGTATCCGCGACGGTGTGATGACGATCCTAGCGCCCATGCCCGACACACCTGCCGAGGCGGCGGGAATAAGACCTGGGGATGTGATCGTCGAAGTCGATGGTGTAAGCATTCAAGGCCTCAGTCTTCTGGAAGTCGTCCAGCTTATCCGGGGCGATAAAGGCACCAAAGTAAAGTTACTAATTCGGCATCTGAGTAGCGCGGAGCCCGTCTTGATCGAGATTGAACGGGACATCATTAATCTGAAAAGCGTTGAATTGTTGATGCAGGTGGGCCGGATAGGACACCTCCGCCTTTCAGGATTCACCGGCACTACCAACGACGATTTGAAGGAAGCACTTGAGAGATTCGAGCGCTCACAAGGATTGGGAATCGTGCTGGACCTGCGCAACAATCCTGGCGGTTTAGTCTCCTCCGTTGTTGATGTCACCAGTCAGTTCATAGACGACGGTCTGGTGCTTTATCAGATCGATGCCAAGGGTAACAGGCGGAACTGGGGCGTAAAATCTGGTGGAAAGGCCCTGGATATTCCCATGGTGGTCTTGGTTAACGAATTCAGCGCCAGCGCCAGCGAGGTGTTCACCGGCGCCATAATCGACAACGAACGGGCGACAGTCATCGGCGCAACCACCTTTGGCAAAGGCAGCGTCAGTAATCTCTGGCCCCTTAACGATGGTTCCGGTATCAACTTCACCACCGCCCGTTGGTTCACTCCCAACGGTGAGTTGATTGAAGGTGAAGGGATCACTCCCGACGTGCTGTTGGACCCGATCGAAGAAGACGAGGATGACGACATATATCTGGACAGGGCCATCGAGATCTTGAAAGAGCAGATCAGCCGAGGCGGCTAATCAGGTAAAGGTATTCATAGGTAGTGTCAGGCAGTGGCAAAGAAAAAGGTATCTACTCCAACGGCACCGGCAAATAAAAAAGCGGCGCAGCAAAAGCCCGCTGTTAAAGACTTTCGCCCTGTAGCATCCAATCGCAAGGCCCATTTCGACTACGAGATTCTGGAGCGTTACGAAGCTGGGATCTCGCTGACCGGCACTGAGATCAAATCTATCAGAGCCGGGAAGATCGACCTCCGGGATTCCTACGCCAGGGCTTCGGGCGGCGAGATGTGGCTCCACAACGCCTATATAGCCCCCTACGACCCGGCCAGCCTCAATAACCATGACCCCAAGCGGAACCGTAAGCTGCTGCTCCACCGGGCTGAGATCCAGCAGATGACGGGCGCCGCAGCCGAGAAAGGTCTGACCATCGTGGCGCTCCGTGTTTACATCAAGCACCATGTAGCCAAGGTAGAGTTGGGTATGGCCCGCGGCAAACGGCAGTACGACAAACGCCGCGCCATAATCGACCGGGACATGGACCGAGAGGCCCGCCGTTCCCTTGGCGCTTCCAGAGAATAGCTCGCTTCCCATCCTTGCATTCACGTCCGCTTATGCCTGACAGTCCTGTCCTCTCATGGTGTGCTCTGACCGGAGTCGACAGTCTCGATGAAATCGGACCTGTCGAACCACCCTCGTTTCGTCCGCTATAATCTACGACTGGCGCAACCGCGCCGCGAATACCCAAATTTTCTGGAGGACCGACTTGATTCGTACCCTTGAAGGAGTGACCCCCAAGGTGGCCGACACCGCCTGGGTTAGTGAGTTTGCCTATGTTGTCGGCAACGTAGAGATAGGTGAGTACGCCAGCATTTGGCCCGGAGTGACCATCCGGGGCGATAGTCCAAAAACGATCGTCATCGGCGATTATGTGAATATCCAAGAAGGCTCGGTGATTCACGGGGACGGCCTGACCATCGAAGAACACGTCTCGGTCGGCCATTCCGTGGTCGTGCACTGCGACCTAGTCGGACGGGGATCGTTGCTGGGCAACAACTGCACCGTTTTGAACCGGGTCACCCTGGGCGAGAACTGCCTGATCGCCGCCAACACCGTGGTGCTGGGCGGGACCCAGGTGCCGGCACGCTCCTTCATGACCGGAGCGCCAGGCCAGGTGAAACGCGAGGTAACCGACAAACAGATCGCGCAGATGGCCCACACCAACGAGGAACTGGTGAAACGCGCCAAATCTTTCAAGGACAGCGGACTGTAGAGCCGCTGATTGGTTTTCCTTAGTCAGGCGGGTCTACTCTCCGCATAGGAAGTTCCCGGCGGGGCCAAGATGTTGACGGTCTCCGGAAAATCGGCGTTCATGATGAGACTCGCTGGTCAGATGGAAGACAACATTAAGATAACCTTGTCGGACGATATCTACGACGGCGACAACGCTACGGGTAAGTTCGCTCTCACCGGCGACAACTTTATGGCGATCGTTGTCGACGTCCTTAACGGCGACTATGAGGTGGTTGTCAAGGACGGCGAATTGGCCAGTTTAGCCACTGTTGTGGATGCCGGATCTCTGCAGAAATTAGGCGCAGCTCTAGCCGCCGTTACTCCCTGATGCAGATTTCAATCAGTGTCCCCTCCCTCGCTTGCGGGGGAGGGTTAGGGTGGGAGGCGTTTCTAGAGGGCCATATCAGTAGCGAAACCAGCCTACCCCAACCTCTGGGCCACCGGCAAAACCTTGTCAGCCAGGTGCTCCATCACCTTGATGCAGTCAGACAGGCTCTCCACCCTGAAGTCGTAGGTCAGTTGGTCAATCCCGATCTCCTGACAAGCCCCCAGATCGTCGATAACCTCTTGGGTGGTGGCCACCAGAGAGCCGCCACTTCTCACGTAACCACCTTCACCCAGACCCATGTCGGTGAAATGGAGGCTGCGCTTCAGCGAGACAGTGACCTCTGATTGGGCGCGTCCCTCTTTCTCGACGCGCTCCCGAAGGTAGGGGAGGTTTTCGGCCACGAATTCCGGTGTCTGTCGTGTGGTGTGCCAGCAACTGCCGTATCTGGCGGTTCTGCGCAGGGCCGCTTTGGTATGGCCCCCAACCCAGACAGGGATCCCTTGCTGTTGGACCGGCTTGGGCTCGAATTGGATTCCGTCGATGCTGTAGTACTTGCCGTGGAACTCCGGGTTAGGCTGGCTCCAGAGCGCCTGCATGATCCCCAAGAACTCGTCGGTCATCGCGCCGCGTTGGTGGTAGTCCAATCCCAGGATCTGGAACTCTTTCTCCAGCCAGCCCACTCCCACGCCGCAAATGATGCGGCCGCCGGTCAAAACATCCAGCGACGCGAACATCTTGGCCTGGACTACCGGGTTGCGGTATGGCAGGATGATCACCGTGCTGCCTAGCTTGATCCGGCTGGTGCAGGCCGCCAGGAATCCCAGCAACGTCATAGTCTCCAGGAACGGTTCGTCTGACGGCCGGGAAAACGACCCGTCGCTGGTGTAGGGATACTGGTTGGTGCCTTCTGTTGGCAGGACGATATGGTCGCCGGCCAAGACCGACTCAAAGCCGAACGCTTCTGCCGTCTCAACGAATCGCTTTAAGCCCGGCACGTCGGGTATCCGGGGTATCGAAAGTCCGATTTCCAATTCTGTTGCCTCCAGGTCCGCCGTGAGAATAGCGAGCGGCCAAGAGTAATGACGAAGCCGCAGGCGAGTATAAACCCCGTGTGGGTCACCAAGCAAAGGGCGGTCAACAACCCGGCTGCTGGACACCACGGTCCCATCAGGGTGGATCGGCGCCGCTGTGTCAGGGTTGGAGTTGTTCCAGATCGAAGATTTCCGCTGGAAGGGGAACCCGCCGGATTCGGGGTGTTCTTCATTGGTATAAACGGGCACGGCCGCCCTAGGCAGCAATCTATGAGCCGGGAAGGTAAATTCGGGGGTGCCATCGGACTGGTCCACCAGCCGCCACGATGGCCTGCCTCGGACCCGGTGTGTTCAAAATTAGGCTGGTGGTGGGCTCAGCCAGATGCACGGTCTCGGTTGTCGGTTCCCGAGAGGACGCTACGGTTCTATCGGCCGTTAACTGCGGTGGCTGTTCAGTTGGAGTTGCTCCCGGGAGAGGAACGGCGGTGGGCGGGACCGTGGTGGGATCAAGTGGCGGCGGGACCCGCGTCGATGTTGACCGAATGGTGGGAGGTACGCTTTCCGTGACGACTATATTACGGGTCGGCTGTGGACCGGAGCACCCAACAGCTAATGCCGCCAAAGACAACGCGAATACTGAAAATGCGAGCTTCCCTTTGATGCTCAAACATACACTCCGGAGACTTTAGCAGCCTACATCTGGAGGGCAGACTGGGAGAAAAAGGCAATACGATGGGCGATAATAGCCAGCGCCCACGGTAACTTAAGGATTTGCTGAGCGCATTGTGCGTGCTATAATCTCACCAAATCACGGATGGCGAGTTTGGCGCGACAGGTGAACCAGGCCCGCGATATCGATAGGGAATGTTAGGAGGACAAGATGGAAAAAGGTGGAACGACTTTTGATGCCGGTTCGGTAGAGTTTACGATGAGCTACCGTCAAGAGATAATGGACGACCAGGGCCTATGCCTTCAGGTGTACTCCGAGATAGACGGCAAAGACACCGAAATTCTTCGGTTCGACTGCTTCGACCAGGCCCCTCATTACCACTACGGTCCTGAGAACCACAACATTCGATTGTTCATGGACAAGACCACCGCGGGCAACCCGTTGGGCTGGACCATCAACAACCTGCGCAAAAACCTGACGGTCATGATTGAGCGGTCTGGGTATGAAGACCTGGCTGCCACTCTGAAAAAGACCCCGGTAAAGAAGGCAATCTTGGACAAGGTTGAGGCTAAGGCCCGTGAGATGGTCCGGGGCGAGCGCCGCACCGTCCATCACATGATGCCCGAGCTGGTCGACGGCGACAAGATCGAAGCCGGAAACATCCGGTTCGGCCTGGAATACCGCCATCTTCCTCAGATCAACGACGAGGGAATGGCCATCCACGTCCTGTCCGACATTGCCGGACAGGAAGTTGAGCTTTTGGCCTTTGACTGCTTCCAAGGCGCCCCTCACTACCACTACGGTCCTCGCAACCAAGACGTTCGCATCTATTGGGACGTCACCACCTCCGGCGAGACCCTCAAATGGACGCTGGACCAGTTCAAGGGTGGAAAACTGAAGTCCATGATCGAGCGGGCTGGCTACCCCAGCATCGCCTCCGAGTTGGACGAGAACCTAGTCCAAGCTATGATGCCCAAGATCGAAAAGCGGTCCTGGGACCTGGTTGCGCTGAACACCAAGTAACCAGCCAACCCACCCCGCAAACCAAAAGAGGCCCCGATGAATCGGGGCCTCTTTTTTCTGGCTGGTTTAGATCGGGCGCCTACATCATCGTATACCCGCCGCTTACGCTTAGGGTCTGGCCAGTTATGAAGCTGGCGGCGTCTGAGGCTAGGAAGACCACGGCGTTGGCCACTTCTTGGGCGGTGCCCATGCGGCGGAAGAGGTAGTTTCTCTCCACCCTTTCACGGACCTCATCGGTGAATATGTCACGCATCTGGTTCCACATGCTCTCTTCGCTGATAGACTCCTCAGCCGGCGGCACCACCAATCCGGGACAGACCACGTTCAGCCGCAGCCCATACCGGCCGGTCTCTCTGGCCACCGACTTGCTGAGAGCGATCACCCCGGCCTTGCAGGCGGAATAGACCGCCTCCCGGTACTCGCCCATCCGCCCAGCGTCGGAACTGATGCAGACGATGGCCCCGGACTCTTTCTCAATCATTCCGGGCAGCACGGCGTGGATGCAGTTGATGGCGCCCCAGAGGTTAACCTGGACCTCTCGCTCCCACTCGCTCCTGGGCTTTTCCATGAACAGCCGGTCAACTGTCCAACCAACGTTGTTCACCAAGACGTCCACCGGCCCGAACTCGGCGATAGCTGTCTCAATCATGGTGGCTACTATCTCAGGGTCAGTCACGTCCGTGGGAATCACGTTCACTGTCGCGCCCGTGTCCATTGCCGCCACTTCATCGGCGACAATCTCGCCCTGGCTGGGCACCAGTTCTGCGATGGATATGCGCGAACCTTCAGCCGCGAAGGCGTGGACGATGGCGCGGCCGATGTTGGTACCGCCACCGGTGACGATGACGTGTTTACCCTTTAGGCCTAGTTCCATTGGAATTCTCCTAGAAAGCAAATTGGTCCCATAAGATAAGGACCGCCGATGATTACAGGTCGCGGGGAAGAGAGGCCGGCCTCCGTACGTGTGGAACGCCGCCGAACCGAAGCCGCAGCAGGCCCTTAAAATCCTCTTTGGCGGTGTTGATTACGTTGACCGTGCTGGCCGGGTCGTCGATCCATTTCACTGGCACCGAGGCGATGTCGAACCCGCGTTTGGCGGCGATGAGCAGCAACTCGGTGTCGAAAAACCAGTTGTTGTTCTCGATGCTGGGCACGATGGCCTCGGCCGTGGCTCGAGTGAGAGCCTTGAAGCCGCACTGGGCGTCGGGCAGGCCCGTTAAGAACATGGCGTTGATCAGCAGGTTATAACCCCTGGAGATCAACTCCCGCTTGAGACCGCGCCTGACCTGTGACTCCTTGCTCAGCCGGCTGCCCACGGCGATGTGGCTCCCGGCTTCTATGGCCGAAATAAGCTGAGGGAAGTGAGATAGGTCGGTGGAGAGGTCGGCGTCCATATAGCTGACGATGTCGGCCTGACTGTCCAGCCAAGCGGTGCGCAGAGCCCGGCCTCGGCCTTTTTGGGGGATGCGGAGATAGTTGACGCCGGGATGCTTGCGGCAGAGCATTTTAGAGACTGCCTGAGTGCTGTCGGTGGAGGCGTTGTCGGCGATGGTTACCTGCCAAGGGTTGGACGACAGATTGTGCTCTAAGAATTCGGTCAAGGCAGCAATCGTGCGTGGCAGGACCTCTTCCTCGTTGAAAACGGGAATGGTTATGTCAATAGTAGCGCCCAACCCTCTTTTTCCTTGCTAGCCGCTCCTACTCGTCTAATGCCTGAAGTGGCGGACGGCGGTAAACACCATAGCCAACCCAGCCTTGTCGGCGGCAGCGATGACCTCATCGTCGCGTATCGACCCGCCCGGCTGCACGATGGCGGTGATTCCGGCTTCGGCAGCAAGTTCGATGTTGTCGGCGAAGGGAAAGAAAGCGTCCGACGCCAGCACCGAGCCCTTGGCGTTATCTCCTGAGGCTCGCTGCGAGAGATGAACGCTGACGACCCGGTTGGGCTGGCCGGCCCCCATGCCCACGAGTGCCAGGTCCTTGGCGAATACGATTGCATTGGACTTGATGTGCTTGGCAGCCTTCCAGGCGAAGGCCAAGTCTTTCATCTCATTCTTGGTTGGTTGTCGCTGAGTGGCGACGGTCCAGTTCGTCGGGTCTTCGGCGATGGCGTCGGCGGTCTGTACCAAGATGCCGCCTGTGATCGGTCGGAGATCGTAGGCAGGTGTTTCAGGTTGCTTGTCGATAGCCAAGATTCTTAGGTTCCGTTTTTTCTGCAGTATCTCCAGCGCCGCCGGTTCGTAGTCCGGGGCGATGACCACCTCGTAGAACACCGGCTCCATGGCCTCAGCTGCAGCGGCGGTGACGGTGCGGTTGAAAGCCACGATGCCGCCAAAAGCGCTCACGGTATCGCCCTCGTAAGCCTTCAAGTAGGCCTCGGCGATATCGTCCCTGCTAGCCAGACCGCAAGAGTTGGCGTGCTTCACCACGGAAACGGTGGCGTCTGGGAAGTCGGAGGCGGTCCGCCAGGCGGCGTCAGCGTCCATCAGGTTGTTATATGAGAGCTCCCTGCCGTGCAACTGACGGGCACCGGCCATCCCGACCGGGGCGCTGGACTCAGAGTAGAGCGCCCCGCTCTGGTGTGGGTTCTCGCCGTACCTCAAGCCGGAGATCTTTGTTAGAGAGATGGTCAGAGATTCGGGTAACTCCTCGCCCCCGTTGTCGTTGCCCAGCAGATAGCCCGTTACAGCGGAATCGTAAGTGGATACATGATGGAAGGCCTTGCCTGCTAGCCCCCGGCGGTCTTCGACTGTTAGTCCACCGTTGGCCAGTTTCCCTCCTACCCAGCCATAGTCAGCCGGGTCAACGACCACGGCCACGGAAGGGAAATTCTTGGAGGCGGCTCGCAGCATCGCCGGCCCGCCGATGTCGATGTTCTCCAAGGCGTCGGCCAGGGTTACGTCCGCCTTGCTGATGGTCTCGACGAAGGGGTAAAGATTAACCACCACGAGGTCAATGGTGTCGATGTTCAGGTCCTTCAGTTCCCCCATGTGGCCCGGAGAATCGCGCCTGGCCAGCAGTCCGGCGTAGATGGTCGGATGAAGGGTCTTGACCCGGCCGTCCAAGATCTCGGGCGACCCGGTGACATCGGCCACCTGGCTAACATTGAGGCCGCCTTCCTCAGATAACGTACGGTGGGTGCCGCCGGTGCTAATCAGTTCGTAACCGGCAGCAGAAACCTTCTGGGAGAATTCCACGATTCCAGTCTTGTCATAGACGCTGAGCAGTGCTTTCAACTTCCTCTCCGTCTTACCCTTTTGATTCTTTCGTGATTAATTAAGGGGCGCTTATCCCCTAAAGACTACCTGTTCGCCGTTGCCTTGCGGAACCATCTTGCCGATGACCATCGCGTCGGGCAAGTGTTCAAGGACATTGGCGACATTGTCTTCGGGACAGACCGCCACCATCCCCAGGCCCATGTTAAACACCCGGTACATTTCATCGTCGCTGATACCGCCCTCTTTCTGGATGATTTTAAATATGGGCAGCACCGGCCATGAACCGCTGTTGATCTCCGCCGCAAGGCCGTCGGGCAGTATCGCCGGTAACTTGCCGGGTAGACCGCCGCCGGTGATGTGGGCGAGACCGTTGATCAGTCCAAGAACCGGCGCCAGCATTGGATAATAGCTGCGGTGTGGCACCAAGAGTTCCTCGCCCAACTGGTGGTTCAGTTCATCAAAATGACGGTACAACACATTGGGTTCGCCATCGGTATTGAACACCTGTCGGACGAGAGAGAACCCGTTGGTATGGAGTCCGCTGGATGGCACACCCACTAGAATATTCCCGGCTTCGATGTT
>ERZ651768.731-NODE-731-length-24471-cov-15.520907_pt1 | contig 24471 bp, 23 predicted proteins | sample MGYA00514754_ERZ651768 | MGnify/ENA metagenome assembly ERZ651768
AAACGTAAGGCAGCTAAGAGAAAAGCTCCAAAACGTAAGGCAGCTAAGAGAAAAGCTCCAAAACGTAAGGCAGCTAAGAGAAAAGCTCCAAAACGTAAGGCAGCTAAAAAGAGAAAACGTTAAGTCTTTCTCACACCAAGCGGTCGTCTAAAACGGCGATTGTTTTACTTTTTTATATTAAAAATAAGCTAACCAAACATTTGATTTGGAGGTGTGCTTTGTTTTCCTTTGATTGAGTTTTTTGCAACAGAAAATTTTTTGTCTTTTGGAGTAATGGATAGTTTGACCGATGTGTTAATTGCGTAGTGAGGTGTGCCATCAGGATTTGTAAAGTTGGTCGCAATTCCAACTCTATCCAAATCAACTCTTACTTTAACAATTGTTCCATCTTCAAGCTTAAATGAGACAAAATCATTTTTCAATCTATCAAACTCAAGCATTTTAAATTCAATTTTTTCTGGTTTCTGACTCATCTAAATCACACTAGTATAGATAACTGGCAAGCTTGATTTGCTCTTCTGTACTAATAATATTTTTTGAGGCAAGCAAGTCTAACAAATCTTTGATTAATGTTTTTGTTTCTTCAGAAACGCCTCCAGCAGAGCCTTTATCGCCGGGAGGACCTGGTGGACCCCTTGGACCTGAAGGACCCATAACGCCCTTATCTCCAGGTGTACCCATCTCACCATTAGGACCAGGTGGACCTGATAACCCATGTTCACCTTGAGGACCTTGAATTCCCTGTGGACCCATAGGACCTGACTCGCCAGATTTACCTGATAACCCACGTTCACCTTGAGGACCAAGTGTCCCTTGAGGACCTTTATCACCACGACTGCCGGGAGGACCGGTAATACCTTTCTCGCCAGGAGGACCTGGTGGACCCTGAGTGCCCTTATCACCACGACTGCCAGTAGGACCGGTAATACCTTTCTCGCCAGGTGGACCTTGAATGCCTTTGTCACCAGGAGAACCAGGTGGACCTGTTGGGCCTTTTTCACCCTTATCACCAGAAGGACCTGTAACACCCTTGTCTCCTCTGTCACCCTTATCCCCCTTGTCTCCTCTGTCACCCTTAATACCTTGAATTCCTTTGTCACCAGGAGAACCAGGTGGACCTGTTGGACCCTTATTGCCTTTGTCACCAGGTGGACCTTGAATGCCTTTGTCACCAGGAGAACCAGGTGGACCTGTTGGACCAGTTGGGCCTTTTTCGCCCCCATCACCAGGAAGACCCATTGGACCGGTTATGCCTTTATCACCCCTATCACCTTGTAAACCACGAGTTCCACGTGGTTTTTGTACATCCTCTTTTACAATTTGTCTTGGTTTTGGTGTTTGCTGTATTTTATCACTTTTGGGTGGATCTTTCACTTGTTTTGTTTCTTGAGATGTATTGAATTCAAACGTGGTATGAGCAGATGAAAACAAGTCCCTTACTGTAATCCATATAGAGTCTAATCTGAATACAGTATCAGGAATTGGGTTTGAATTACTGCCTAATGTTTCAGAAAAATTTCCCTTAGAAACATTCAGGTGAAAATCATCTTTCCATAAAGAATCAAAGGTTTGAGCCTCAATACTTTCGTTAGAGGGTTTATCTGCAGTTATAGCAATTTGAGCTTCATAAACACCAGAAGAGGCACCAAATGGAGATTTGCCTATAATATTAATCGTTTTTGACAATAGTCATTCTGTCAAGTTGAAGTATTTTTATATTTTTCATAGGAAATTAGATAGGAAAAATCGGGTTTCTCATGAATTATGAAAGAATATTTAACAGGATACGTTTCAATACTGGAAATAGGATGAATGATGAAAAAACAGATAATTCTGATGATATGCCGGAATTTTTCTTAGAAAAAGAAAAACAGCCAGAATCATCAAAAAAAAATGTTGATAAGCATAATCAAGAAAAAAACAAATTAACCAAAAAATGGTCTTCATTACTAAAGAAACCAACCAAGAAGGATTTAGTGAAAAGTGAAACAAGCCTTGTTGATCCTGATTACAATCGTAAAAAGTTGTTCAGTAAGGGAATAAATCTGATGGCAGATGAAAAACTTGAAGACGCATCAAGAGTGTTTGAATTGATCCTGAGAAGTAATCCAAACGATGTTTATGCACTTTTGAAATTGGGTTATTGCAGATTTCACTTGGAAGATTACTCAGAATCTATGAGAGCATATGATAAAGTGCTAGATATTGATGTAACAAATGCTGATGCATGGAATCTTAAAAGTCTAGTATATTATGAGCGAAAAACTTATGCAAAGGCATTAGATTGTGCAGACAAAGCAATCGATTCTGATCCAACATTTGGGATGGCATGGTATAATAGATCATGTTATCTTTCTTTGGAAAATCAAATTCCAGAATCACTTGATGCACTTGTACGTTCTATTGAAATTGACGTAAAAAATGCAAAGCGTGCTGTTAAGGACAAAGATTTCATGAATGTCAGGTTTGAAGAAGGATTCAAAAGAATAGTTGAAGTTGTGGTAATTGAATCACTTCGACAGGGTTATCATACGCTTGGTGCTATTGTTTGGACTACATTTTTGGACAGTGAAGATGTACTCAAGTGTTTAGATAGGCTAATGAAAAAGGGGTTGGTCACAAAACATGAAACAAGAAAAGTATGGAGTACTATAGACACATACGATCTGGTTCCAGAAATGGCAAATAAGATTGGAACAACAAAAAGAGGCATGCTTGGTATACCAAGAAAATCTCTACCAAAACCAGTAGAGAATCTAAAAGAATTAGCAGAAGCTATACAATTGATAAAAACGTCAATAGAAGAAGAAGAGTTAGAAAAAACGATCGAATATTGCAATATATTCATAAACCAAGAAAAATGTGGGCGAAAAATGATTGACGAATATTTAGAAGAGCATAGAGAAATTAGATTGGTCAAAATCAGGCTCAAGGATAAGGGTATTGACTTTTTGAAAGATCATAAGAAAAAAATGTTGGCAATGTTTGATAATATGGAAATCTCTGTTACAAAGAAACTTAGAAGTGATTGGCCCACAATTAATTAAGATTATTCTGCAGAAAGATCCCAGTAGCTTGCATTTTCTTGTTTGCCAATTGGCTTTTCAAGGCTTTTCCACTCCTTAAAGGAATGAACGTATAATTTTACATTTGGAATGCCTATTGATTTTAGGGCATAGTATGCTAGCCCTGATAATGTGCCTACACTGCCACAGTATGTTATAATTTCAGCATCTTCTGGAATTCCTCTATTTTTCAAGAAGTTTCTCATACTTTCTTTTGTTCTCAAAATTTTTCCATCAGATGCTAGTGTCCTATATGGTATGTTAATTGAGCCAGGAATATGCTGCTCTAAAAAGTTGAGTCTTTCTCTGTTGTCTATCAATACGACATTTTCCTTTTCTTTTGCTTTTTCCAAATATTCTGCAGTAGCCATAATGTTAGGTTTCAAATTTAGTGAATGTTTTGCAGGTTTAATATTTGGTTTCTCATTACTTGTTTTAAGCCCCAGTTCTTTCCATTGTGAATAAGTTACTTCAAGTAATGCAACATTATCGTGTCCAATATATTGAAGCGTCCATGCTACTCTAGAGGCTAAAGCGCCAAACGTATCATCATAAACAACAACTTGAGTATTATCTGCAATTCCCATGTCTTCAGCCAATTTTACAACGCTTTCAGGTGAGTCATCAGACAAAAGACTAGCAAGCGGTAAGTTTACTGCATTAGGAATATGACCCTTGTTGTAATCTTCCTCGCGTCTCACATCTATCAGTCTTAAAGAATCATCTTTGATTTTTGATCTAACAGTATCTACGTCTACAGTCGAGTGTGTTATTTCATTACTCAAGCTGCACATTCACCCTTACCCGTAACAGTATGATAGCTTGTATCACTTCCATAATCAGTGTAAAAGTCTGGATCATCATCCTTTGATGGTGGAATAACTAAGGGTGAAAGTACTTTTTTCATGTCCCTGACAGATTTTATTTCGGATGATTCATTACCGTGTACAATCCTATCAATCCAAGCAGAAAGTGTATCACTAGATTGTTTGTTTTTCTTAAAGAGCTCAATGATCTTCAAGATGACAGGAATAGTACGTTTTACGGGCACTCTCATACACGTAACACCAAGCATAGATTTATCATCAAATCTTCCTCCCAGAGACATGCTATAGTTGGGATACATGTCATTGCCCACTCTTGCGCCTCCTCCAAAAAAACCAATGGTAGCAATTTCATGTTGCCCACAAGAATTAGGACAACCACTAATCTTTATTGTCGCATCTCTTAAATCGTCATCCTCATCTAGTTTTAACTCTAGGAACTTGCGTTGAATCTCCTTTGCTAATCTATGAGAGTTTGTAAGTGCAAGATTACAAGATGAAGTACCAGAACAGCCAACAGGCGAAGCCATAGTCAATGAACCTGAATTTGCTAATCCTGCTTCAAGCAATCTAGAGTAAAGATTTGGTAGTTCACTTTCATGTACATATCTAAGTATTATATCCTGTGAGAAGCCATTTCGTGCAAATCCTTCAGCTGAAAAGTCCTTAGTGATTTCTGCCATAGCACGAAGTTGGCTTGCAGTTATATCACCAGATTCGAGTGTAATAAAAACAGCACTATACTCTTCCTGTTTTTGTTTGTAGGTAGTTGTCTTCAACCATCGTGCATAACCATCAGACACTGAACCATTTTCGCTGGAAATGGAAATTGGTCTTTTGATTTCATTTTGTTTCTGGTTAATGTTTAATCTTACAATAACTGATTGTGTTGCCCTAACAATCGTTCTCTGCTTAAGAACCAAGTTTTTGAATTTATCCCAGCCCATTTCATCAACAAGATAACGCATTCTGTTTCTTGCCATATTCTTTCTGTTACCCATCCTATCAAAAATTTGTAGAACAGCAATTGACGTATACAAAAGATCTTCTTCTGATGTAAAATCTTCAAGCTGATGACCTACAAATGATTTGTTTCCAAGACCGCCACCGAGAAATATTTTAAATCCACGTTGATTTTTCCCATCAAGTTCTCTAATTTGAGGAATTAACCCAACATCAGTTATTCTAGTCATTCCGTGTTTTTCACAGCATGAAAAATTGAATTTGAATTTCCTTGGAAGTGACTGGTTTAGTGGGTTCCTTAAAAGAAATCTTGCAGTTGCAATTGCATACGGTGTTGCATCAAATTGTTCATCATTACAAACTCCCGATAATGGGCTACACATAACATTTCTAACCGTATTACCACATGCCTCACGGGATGTTAGCCCAACATCTGCAAGCCCATGCATTATTTCTGAAACATCCTCAAGAACAACCCAATGTAACTGAACATTTTCCCTGGTTGATACATGCGCACTGCCAATTGAGTACATCTCACTCAGCTGAGCAATCTTTTCTAATTGATAAGGATAAATCTGACCCGCAGGAATTTTAATTCTAACCATTGCGTAATCGTCTGTCATTCTTGTGCCGTACGCACCATGTTGTAGACGAAAACGCCTAAAATTATCATGATCAATTTTACCCTGCCGGTAAAGCTTTACCGTTTGGGCAAAGTTATCAGCTTCCTCTCTTCGTGACCAATCAATCTTTGGCTTTTTAGAAGCCGATTTTGATGGTCTTAGCTGTTGCGCCATCTTTTGTACTATAATTAAACAACGGATATAAATTTATGACAACAGGAATTTTGACCAACGTAATGAATTATCAAGTTGAAACTTGCCTGATAATAAATTTCCATTAGTGCTACCTAATTTTTACTTAAGAAAAACTCTTAAGCGCTTGTAGTGATGTGCTTTTGTGCAAGAATCTGTTAATGAGCAACGGCCAGGAAAAATTTTTGCTGATGCAAAAGAAGTTGAAATAACGCGTGCCATTGCTGAAGAATTTTACTCTGTTTTACAAGATAGAGCTGAATGTGATGTAATAATTATTGGTGCTGGACCTGCTGGACTTACAGCTGCGCGTGAATTATCATTAATGGGATACAAAATTTTAGTCATCGAACAAAATAACTATCTTGGCGGTGGTTATTGGCTAGGTGGCTATATGATGAACCCGGTTACAGTTAGAGCTCCTGCACAAAAAATTTGGGATGAGCTTGGAATTCCTTACAAAAAAGTTGGTGAAGGACTTTACTTAACCCCTGGACCTCATGCAGTGTCAAAGTTAATTGCTGCAGCATGTGACGCCGGTGTAAAATTTTTGAATCTTACAAAATTTGATGACCTAGTTTTAAGACATGGAAGAGTTGCTGGAATTGTTGTGAACTGGATGCCAGTATCTGCACTACCAAGAAACATAACTTGTGTTGATCCAATTGCGCTTGAAGCAAAGATGATCATTGACGCATCAGGACATGACTCTGTTGCTGTAAAGAGACTTGTGGATAGAAATATGGTAGAATGGAAAGGAATGAACCCAATGTGGGTTGAAAACGGCGAGGAACATGTTGTTGAGAAAACAGGCGAAGTTTTCCCTGGTCTTGTTGCTGCAGGCATGTCAGTCACGGAAACACACGGACTTGCAAGAATGGGACCAACTTTTGGTTCAATGCTGTATTCTGGAAAAAAAGCAGCAGAGATTACAGACCAAAAAATAAAAGAGATTGATCATAAAATCCCACAAAAATCTGATTGAAAATATCTAAAATTTTTCTGTATGATGAACCAGCAGTTCAGGAAATACAAATTTCTAATCTAAAAAATTTCCTTCTAGAGACGTTTCCCGTAGATGTAGAAATTAAGGAATGCGTTTTTCATAATTTGGATGAAAAAACTATGGAAAAAATTTCTGACTGTAGAGTTTTTGATACCACATCGCCTTTTAAAAAACATGTACCAAGCAAATTGGAAATTGATTTTGAGAAAAGTGTTTGCGAAGATACCAAGCTGATGGAAAACACAACAAGAGTTGAAAATGCTGAAAGGATTGAGGATGTTATAATGTACGATGGGTTCGAAATTCAAAATTCCATCAACACCAATATTTCTCAGGATTGTCTGAGCCAAAATAATTTGCACATTATTTTTACAAACAAGCTAATCTGTACCTATGACAATGTGGATCATAGATATCATGGTAGAACAGTGATTTGCTCAAACCCAGCTATCATATCAACTACTGGAATGATCGAGGCACCAGCTAAATCAAGAGAATATTATCTTGAAGCTATGAAGTGTAAAATGCAAGGATTGGATATAAAATCTGTTAAAAAAAACCATAGTGGAAAATTTTTGGATTATCACGACCAAAGACTTTCAAAAATTGCTGAGGGTTATTTGCTCCAGGCTATTTTTTATTATATTACAGGCGATGCATTCTGCGATAGCCTGGATTGCAGGCTAAACAATGCTCACTGGCAAAAAGATCTGATTTATTCTCAAATTAAAATTAGCAAACTTTGCAAAAAACACCAAAAAATTCTTGATGATCTTTGAATAATTTAAATTCATGAACCGTGGGCTTGAAACATGATGACTGATAATGCCGGTTCGAGTGTCATGATCGAAAGAGACCCGCCAAAAAAAGCGGAAAAAAGAAAGACAGATTATGATGTGATAATTATTGGTGCTGGACCTGCTGGATATACTGCGGGAATTTACACTTCACGCGCAAGACGTGACACACTAATCATTTCTGGAATTTTGCCGGGCGGTCAATTGATGAACACAACCGAAGTGGAAAATTTTCCTGGTTTTGATAGCGGCATTATGGGTCCTGATCTAATGCAGATAATGAGAAAACAGGTAGAAAGAATGGGTGCTACAATCATACAAGATGAAGTGGTAAATGTAGATTTTAGACATAAGCCATTCAAAGTGTTAACCGCGTCTGAGGAATACGAGGGCAAGGTTATAATAATTTGTACTGGTGCAAATCCAAAAAAGATTGGGCTTGATGGGGAGCAAACATTTGCAGGAAAGGGCGTTTCATCTTGTGCTACATGTGATGGGGCTTTTTTTAAAAATCAAGATTTAGTTGTAGTTGGTGGCGGAGATTCTGCAATGGAGGAATCAACTTTTCTTACAAAATATGCATCGTCAATACATCTTGTGCACAGAAGAGATGAATTTAGAGCCAGTAAAATTATGCAAGAAAGAGCCCTTTCAAATGAGAAGATCAAAGTTCATTTTAACTCTGTAGTTGAAGAAATTCAAGGGGAGCAAAAAGTAGAGAAGGTGATTTTAAACAACATCAAGACTGGCGACAAAACCACTCTTGAAGTTAGTGGGGTGTTTATTGCGATTGGGCATGACCCCAACACTACACTATTCAAAAACCAAGTTGACTTGGATGAAAATGGGTATGTTGCTTTGCATGAAAATACACAAACGAATGTTCCTGGTGTGTTTTGTGCTGGCGATGTCCATGACCACAGATACAGACAGGCAGTAACTGCAGCTGGATTCGGCTGTATGGCTGCAATTGATGCTGATAAGTATTTGTCTGAACACGAATAGGATTATTTTATCTTTTTAATTTCAAAACGAATTTCATTTCCATTTTTTTCCATCTTAACTACTTCATGACCAAGTCTTCTTGCCCAGCTTGCTATGTCATCCTCAGCGGCAGGATCATCAGCCAGAACAGTAAGTATTTCACCAACCTGCATCTTTGAAAGTTCAACGTTTGTTTGCATGACAGGTGATGGGCAAAACAATCCTCTTGCATCTAATATTTTTCCTGATTCAGAAATTATAATTCACCTTACGCTGTTTTTGGATTAGAACAATATTAAAATCTATACGATTTTAGTCGCCTATTGAATGGATAAAATCAAAAGACCATTTTTGCTATAGTTCCCAGATCACGTTCTCTAAAAATAGAAGGGTTGTATCCTTCAAAATTTATTTTTCTGGAAATTCGTTTGAGCAAACTTATTGATATTCGGTATAATGCCTTAGAAAATATACCCTCGGGACTAAGCATATACAATTTGTATAGTAATGAAAATGCCCATACTGATCGTGGATAAAATTCTGAAACGTGCCAATCGATATAATTTTTTGAATTTTCAATCTTATATCTAATGTGTTCAAGTACTTCCTGAGGCTGTACATACCCAGTTGTGTTAATTTTTGTTTGATTATGTTTCATCGCATGGATTATGTCATCTAATTTATTTTCAGAGTAAATTAAATTGGTACATCGACCAATGGTAGATTTTACATGAGAATCACTACCTGCAACTACATGCAAATTTTTCTCTTCTGAAAATTTTTTTGCCTTGATATTTGAGTACACATCAACATTTGAGCTGTTAAACACTTCAAAGAGATCACAATGAATAGAGTCCTCACGTAGTGCATCAAGTAAGCTAAAAGGGTGAGGTGCGATAGATACAGCATCTTGCTTTTTTACTTCGTCTAATATTTCATATAATGACACACCTGGTTTGATGGCATGATCTATTCCATAAACCAGGACATGGGACTCATTATCAGTTGTAACTTCTTCCGCTGGGTATATCCTTATACAATCAAATTTTTTATGGTTTTTTTTATATTCAGTCATCTGCTTGAAACCGTCAATAGTGTTATGGTTTGTAACAAAAAGTACGTCAAGATCCATCATGTATGCTTGCTCTAGCTGATTGGGAATTGTAACATTACAATCATAGATTGGCTCAAGATCACCAATATTTCCATTAGAAAAAATGTTATGACAATGAAATTCAGATTTTAATGAATTCATTACTGATTTTATTTTGGTACGTCTTAATTATTTAAAATCATCTAAACAAGTCCTCAGTTTTTGGACGGATTATTTTTTGAATTTTTGCGTCTGAAAAATCAAATTTAAAATTTCGTACAATTGCAACTGGGCAGTTCTTAACTTTTCCCATGACAAGTTCCGATGCAGAACAAAGCTCATCAGCTACCGCTATAGCTGTGACTTGTAGGATTTTTCCAAATGTATCAGGTTTACCTTTGTAATCTATGATAGGCTCCATGCCAGCAATTCCAATTGCAATATTTGCCTGCCCCAAACGAAATGGTCTCCCAAATGTATCAGAAATTATTACAGCAGTATTTTTCTTGGTCCTTTGTTCAATTTGTTTTTTTAATTTATCAGCTGATTGATCAGGATCTTCTGGTAACATTGTAACATAACCATCCCTAACATTGCTTTCATCAATACCCGCATTAGCACATACAAACCCATGATTTGATTCTACAATGATTACACTCTCTTGCATCCTGACGATCCTTTTACTCTCTGATAGGATTAATTCTACCAATCGTGGATCCTTTCCATATGAACTCGCAATACCACTAGCAAGGAGAGAAGGATTAACAGAAGATAAATCAACAATTCGTCCCTCATTCTTTGAAATTATTTTTTGAGAAAAGATCAAAATATCATAATCATTGATTACTGTTGATTTTAGGACCAAATCTATGATGTTAGTATTTGGCTCAATCTCTTCTTCAATTTTTACAGGAATAATCTCCAATACCATTATATTTTTTTAAAATGCATGAATAAAAAATATTTAGATTGATTAGGAATATGCTTCCACTTCTAGATTTGTCTTATAATGATTGTTTATAATGCCAATTATCTTGGATAGATCCTTTTCATCCAGTGTAACTGTAGCCAAATCTTTTACCAAATCTTGTGCACGAAAAGCGATTCCCAAGCCACTAATATCAAATAGCTTAACATCATTTGCACCATCAACTACAACTGTTATATTTTCCTCATTCTCATTCCATTCTACGATTTTTGTTTTAGCTGATTTGGCCTTGTCTGCATTTACATTTACAATAACACCATCAAGTTTATTGTCTTTAAAGACAAGTTCATTACTAAAAACATAATCAAGGTGTAACTCTTGCTTCAATCTATCAGTTATAATCGTAAACCCACCTGAAACTGCCATTAATTTCCAGCCAGCATTCTTTAGTGTTTGACAAGCTTCCCTAGCCCCGGTCATTATTGGTAAAGAATTTGCAACTTCTACACACGTTTCATAATCCAAACCTCTAAGAAGTTCTACACGCTGTTTAAGTCCCTCTTCCCAATTTATTTTTCCTTGTATACCCTGTTTTGTAATTTCCCAGATCTCTTTTTCTTTATTTAGTTTTTCAGCTAAAACAGGAAGATATTCGGCATCATAAAGAACTCCCTCAACATCAAAAATTGCTAGCAACTACTTTCTGATGTTTTGCCAATTTCTAATAATATTAAGCTTAACCAAGATGATCGATCATATAGTTAGCATTAAATCAGATATAATTTGCATAAAACCATGTCAGGAGAGCTTGATTTCAAGTATGAAGTTGAAATAAAAAAGACAGAGGAAAAACAAAAGATTCCAAAAGAATTCAAAGAAGAATTGAAAGCGTCTGGTATGATGGATGAAAAAGGAAAATTAAAACTCAAGGGAGTTAGCCCAAAAATGCTAAAGAGAATGAAGCAGGAATTTGTAGATTGCCCTGTTCTAGAACAAAAAGTTCAGTTTGTACCATGTTTTGTATGCCCTAATTTCCAAAGCAGAGTAACTGGTAAAGTGTTATGTAAAGGGGATAAACTAAATTAAGATATTTTTTTGAGATTTCTTACCACTTGTTTTATTTTCTTAACAATTTCTAGTTTTTTTGCCATGCTGAGTTTAGGCTCTACAGTAACAAATATTGTCTTTAGAGGTATATAGACTACAATTTGTGTTACATTTTTTCGTTCAATGTGTACATAGCTTACTTTTCCGAGGCTCCTATCAAACTCTTGTCGCATTTCTCTTCTCAAGGCAACTTGTTGGCAAAAATGCTCCTGTTGCTTTTGAGATTCCAAAGAAGTTTTTCCTTCTTTCATAATGCCTTCTACAATGTTTCCTTTCAAATCTATTATAGCAATAAATCTCATCTTTTTATGCAGAGATAGTATTTTTTCTGCTATTTTTTGCCAATTAGTTGTTTTTCCCAAGATTATAAAATAACCGATAAAGTAGATAAAAATTATGAATTAAGAAAAGCTCATTATACAGACTGGTTATGTATTATTGATTGAGTAAAGAAGTTGGTATTACTGTTTCAAAAAATGATAATTTTAGTGAATGGTATACACAGGTAGTCGTAAAGGCGGAACTTGCAGATTATGCCCCTGTCAAAGGATTAATTGTACTAAGACCTGATGGTTATTCTATTTGGGAATCAATCAAAGAATCTCTCGATAAAAAACTCAAAGAAACTGGTCATAGAAATGGTTTTTTGCCTGTGTTAATCCCGGAGTCGTTGCTTGGTAAGGAAAAAGAGCATTTTGAAGGGTTTAATCCTGAAGTTTTTTGGGTTACGCATTCGGGAAACTCGGAATTAGGTGATAAACTTGCACTACGCCCTACATCTGAAACTCTTGCATACTCACTTTATTCTAAATGGATAAAGAGTTGGAGAGACCTTCCACTAAAAATTAATTTTTGGAATACAGCCTTAAGGGCTGAGATCAAAGGAACTAAACCATTTCTTAGGACGTCAGAATTTTTGTGGCAGGAAGGTCATACAGTTCACGCGAACAAGGATGAAGCTGAAAAAGAGGTTGCTGATATTTTGCAACTATACAAAAAAACTATAGAAGAAGAACTAGCTATTCCTGTAATAACTGGAAAAAAAAGTGAGAAGGACAAGTTTGTAGGTGCAGTTTACACAACTACACTTGAATCACTAATGCCTGACGGCAAAGCACTTCAAATGGGAACATCTCATTTTCTGGGTCAGAATTTTTCCAAACCATTTGATATAAAATATATCAATGAAAATAATAACGAAACTTTTGCATGGCAGACATCATGGGGGGTCTCATGGAGATTGATAGGAGGCATGATAATGACGCATGGAGACGACAAAGGACTGGTCTTACCACCAAAGGTATCTCCCATTCAGGTTGTTATAATTCCAATCTATTATTCAAAGGAAGACAGAGAGAACATGATTAACGAGGCAAGTAAAGTAAAACATGCTTTATCCAGTGCTAATATACGTACTCATTTGGATGATAGAGACCAACTTACACCTGGCTTCAAATTTCACGATTGGGAGCTTAAAGGAATACCAATACGAATTGAGATAGGACCAAAAGATGTTGCCAAAAACCAAGTAGTTCTGGTTGGCAGACATAATCAAACAAAAACCAATCTTCCCATTGAGAGTATATCTGAGTATGTTACATTAGAACTGGAAAAAATACAAAAACAAATGTTTGAAGATGCAAAAAAAATTCTTGATGATAGAATTGTTAAAGTAACTGAATACGAACAATTCAAGAAAGAATTGGATAATGGAAAAATGCTTGATTGTGGATGGTGTGGAAAGCAAGACTGTGAGGATAAGATCAAGGAAGAAACTGCTGCAGATTTACGTGTAATTCCTTCAGATAATCAACAAAAATCAGAAGTGTGCGTTTACTGTAAAGAGAAAAGTGTTACAAATGCACTTTTTGCGAGAGGCTACTGAGGCTATATAAAAAATAGAGTTTTTAATGAAAGAGTTTTATCTGGATATTTTTCTATATTGAAAATAATATGAATGAGGAAACTGATGGTTCTGATAAGATACCAGAATTCTTCCTAGAAAAGGAAAAAAAATCAGAGCCTAATGAGAAACTAGTTAGAACAAATAACAATCCAGAGAAAAAGAAACCATACAAAAAAACCACTGGGGTTGATATGAGATTTAAAGTTACTATAATTGCAATAGCGGTAATAGGGTTTACTGCATCAGCTTATGTTTTCAGTTCGGAACCAATGGATGAACTAACTGATGCTATCAGTATCGGTATGATAGACAAATCCCAATTTATTGACCAAATTGATCAATGTCTAGAGAAACAAACTATTGGAGATATCACACTAAATTCATTTACTCAAAAATGGGCATTTGATTTTAAGGAAAAAATTAGCAAGGCGGAAACTAATCAGGAATTAGAGAACCTCATGAGCGAATTCTATACCATTGTGTCTCATTGCAAGCCATAAAAAATGACAAGTGCCAATAAGAAATGTATCATTTGTGGTTGTAAGGACCACCGACTTGTTGGATGCATAACGCATAAGGCAAAGAAATGTAGTTGTTATCAATCTTGAACAAAAATATAATATGACATATGTGAAAAGTGATCTGAATGGCAACAATATCTAAACAAAAATCAAATCTTCTGGAACAATTCAAAGAAACTAGAGATAGAACATTAAAGCTCGTAGAAACACTAGAAAAAGATGATTTTGTTGTTCAAACTGCTCCTTTTATGAGCCCACCTAAATGGCATTTAGGACATGTTAGCTGGCTTTTTGAAATTGTTATGAGTAAGACCATAAAAAACTATAAAATTTATTCACAGGAATTTAACGAATATCTCAATTCGTATTATCACCAATTTGGAGAACCATATGATAAGGACAAGAGAGGTATGGCAACAAGACCCACTATTGACCAAGTTCTTGAATACTTCCATATCATAAGTCACAAAGTCGCAGATAGTCTGCAAAGTGAATTGCTGGATGATAAAACTCGTCAGCTTTATTTTATGGCTATACACCATGAATGCCAACACCAAGAGCTTTTAGTTTATGATTTACAACACCTCTTGGCAAGCAGGTATAGGCCAATAACGACAAATCCTTTTCCAGTACCATCCCAACAAGAACTGAAATCTGTTAAAATTGATGGAGGACTGTACACTATGGGTTACTCTGGAAATCAATACTGTTATGATATTGAGTTACCAGAGCACAAAGTATACCTTAACGACTACAAAATTGATGTTTTTCCAATAACGAACGGTCAATATCTTGAATTTATCGAAGATGGAGGCTACAATGATTTCACGTACTGGTTATCAGATGGTTGGGACAAGGTTCAAAATGATAAGTGGAATGCACCTATGTATTGGAAAAAAGTAGATGGTGTTTGGATGACAAATGACTTTTTGGGAAAACGAGAGATTAACCCAAATGAACCAGTTTGTCATGTCAGCTTTTACGAAGCTGACGCGTATTCCAAATGGGCTGGCAAGAGGTTACCAACAGAAGCCGAGTGGGAAAAAGCTGCTTGTTGGGACGAAAAAACTAAAACAAAGACAATTTTCCCATGGGGTAATAAATCGCCAGATACCAACAAGGCAAATCTATTAGAATCATATCTTTGGAACTGTACTGAAATCGGTGCTTATCCTGACGGTAAAAGCCATTGTGGATGCCAGCAGATGATTGGAGATGTATGGGAATGGACATCCTCAGAATTTACTGGCTATCCTGGATTTAAATCAGGATTTTCTGAATATAACGACAAATGGTTTACGAATCAAAAAGTACTGAGAGGAGGTTCCTTTGGCACGCCTTCAAATTCTATTCGTGGTAGTTATAGAAACTTTTTCAGACTAGATGAGAGATGGCTTTTTTCAGGATTCCGATGCGCTGAAGATATTTAGTTATTTTTTGAAAGTAAAACCAGACCAAAATATCTCTTCTCATCACACCACATATCTTGGATTTGAAAATTAGACATTGCTGACATTTCTTTGATTTGTGAAATTGTGAATTTAAACGAGTTTTCAGTATGGATAAGCTCATCCTTCTTAACTTCTAATACTAGATCAGCCTTGGGTATATTCACTATCTGTTTTTCCAAAGAGCGCAAGTACATCTCAATTCTATTCTGGTTTTTATTATATACCGCATGGTGTACAAACTTGTTTATGTCAAAATTAGCATCCAATTCTGAATTAATTCTTGATAAAACATTGAGATTAAACTGCGCTGTGATGCCTTGTGAATCATTATATGCTTTCTCTAATACTGTCTCATCTTTTGTAAGATCCAGACCGAGCAAAAATAGGTCACCACTCTTCATCAAGGAATTTATTTTTTGTAGAAGCCCTAAACCAGTATTGGGATTATAATTTCCAAAACTAGATCCCAGAAATACGATTAGATTATTCTTATCATCATAATTTTTAACTAACTCTAATGCAGGCTCATAGTCATCAATTATTCCAGTTATGCACAGATTTTTGTAATCATTTTGTAATTCTTTACAACTCTCCCTGATAAAATTAGATATGTCAATTGGGAAATATTCTATATGTTTTTGTGATTTTTCAAGAATATCAATGAGTATTCTGGTTTTTGTTGATGAGCCGCTTCCCAATTCTACTAATCTAAAATCTCCATTAAGATAATTTGGTAATTTTTCCTCTAGTTGTCTTAGCAAAGCAACCTCAGTTCTTGATATATAATATTCAGGCAAAGTGCATATTTTTTCAAAAAGACATGAGCCCTTTTCATCATAGAAAAATTTTGGGTTAATTGTTTTTTGTTTTTGGCTAAAACTATAGGATAATTCTTGTGCAAATGTTTTTTGAGTTTTTTTTCTGCTTGGTACAAAGTATCTAAGACATTCACTAATAGCGTGTTTTGTATATCCTAATTCCTTTTGTATTGTTTCCAGACTCATAAAGTTGACCAAAATTTAAACCAAATAAAGCCTTTCTGGTACAGTAAAGTCATTTTTGTTATTCTTGATATAGTAGATATGTAAAGACGATTTGTTGGAAGAGATTCTGAGAGTGGAAAGATTATCAAAACAGTTTGTTAAAAAAAATATGCTCAGTTCAAACATTTCTGTAGTAAAAGCTGTAGAAGATGTTTCATTTTCTCTTTACAATGGTGAGGTTCTTGTAATTGCTGGGGAGTCTGGTTCTGGCAAATCAACAATAGCTAAACTCATTCTTGGAGCTATAGATTCTGATTCTGGAGAAATATTTTTTGAAGGTAAAAAATCTAATGATGAACCAAATATTTTGAAGAAAATTCGTATGCAGTGCCAAATGGTGTACCAGGATCCATATGAATCGATTAATCCTAGAATGAAAGTAGCAGACATTATCTCTGAACCGTTAGAGATTCACAACATTGGTGATAGTTTAGAACGAAAAAAAATTATTCTGGATACACTTCGTGAAGTAAAACTTGAACCAGCTGAAGATATTGCAAATAAGTATCCACATATGTTATCTGGAGGGCAAAGACAGCGTGTTGTATTAGCAAGAGCGCTTGTATTAAGACCTAAAGTAATAATTGCTGACGAACCAGTCTCTATGTTAGATGTATCAATACGAGCAGAAATACTTGAGCTGATGAAAGAAATGCAGAAAAAAAATAATATTTCATTTATCTACATAACACATGATTTAGCTACAGCAAGACATTTTGGACAAAAAATCATTATTTTGTATCTAGGTAAAATTATGGAAGCGGGACAAATAGATCAGGTTTTGGAACGGCCTAGACATCCATATACTCAAGCACTGATTGATGCAATATCAGAACCAGACCCTGATAACTTGAATAAAGAAAAAAAAATTAGGATTAATGAGCCGATTGATATTGATGTCTATTCAGGTTGCAGATTCCGTGCTAGGTGCCCATATGCAATTGAAAAATGCAAAGATGTTCCACCGCTTGAAATAAGTAATGATAGGTCTCTTGCTTGCTTTGTAGATATAGATTAATTAGCTATTGAAGGAAGCCTTTTGTCTTTGTATGTCACAACATTTGAAACTCCATTCTTGGGAAATACTCCATAGATGAGTTTTGCTTTTTCTACAACAGAGTCTTTAAGAGAAACCATGATAAATTGACTGCCATGTGATCTTTCTTCTACAATTTTTGAAAGTTTTTCAGAGTTTGGTGCATCCAAGTGTGCATCAATTTCGTCAAATAAGTAAAATGGTGAAGGTTTAAGCTTTTGTAGCGCTAACACAAAGACTACTGCAGCAAGAGTTTTTTCTCCACCACTAATGGAGTTAGACTCTCTCTTGGGTTTGTTTTGGAATTGTATGAAATAAGAAATGCCTGAATCAAATATGTCATCTTCATTTTCCATCTCAAGCCATGCATTGCCACCAGTCATCTTGGAAAATATAGTCTTGATTTCATTATCAACCGTGTCAAAAGCCTCTAAGAATAACTGTTTTTTCTCTTTCTCAATACTTTCAATAAATGACCAAATTGCGTTACGCTCCTCCTCAAGTTCATTTTTTCTGGATGACATGGAGCGGTAACCAGTTGATATTTCTACATATCTTTGTGGTGCTATGGCATTCAATAATGCACTTAGAGAGTTTTTTTCTTGTTCCAGTGCCTGAATGAATGGTTCAACGTCAAAAGTTTCAATCAATTCATCAAATCCAAATGAGACTAAGATCTTCTTTAGTGATGACTCTTCTCCCTTGATGCCATTAAGATCTCGTGTAAGCATGTCATATTCCCTTTCGAGATGACCGGTTTGTTTCGTAATATTACCAACTTTTCCATTTCTTTCGCCTAGTTTACCATCAAATTCATTAAGTTGAGTTACAGATGTCCCTGAAGATTTGATCAAGTCCTGCTCTTCATCCCTTAATTTTACGAGGTTTTGTTCAGAGTTGTTTCTCTTATCTTCAAATTCACTGATTGTGTTCTCGCATTCTATTTTTTCTTGATCAAGAGAAGACTGCTCTTCCAGAAGTGCACGAGTTTGTTGCTTCTTTCTGTTTTCTACTAAAGATATCTTTGCTTGGGAATCGCCAAGTTCCCTATGTATTCTAGTATTTTCAGAATTTAATGAGGCTTTGTTATTGTTTAGCAAGGCAATCTCACTTGCAACTCTCTTTTGTTCAACGTTTGAATAATTTTCTTCTACTAGAATGATCCTCTGCTTAATGGATTCAAGACTTGAGGATAATTGGATGATTCTTGTATCCAAGCTTTCTTTCTGTATTTTCAATTGTGAATTCCTATTCAAAGATTCATTGTGTATCTTGGATGCTGAATCAATTTGAAATTTTAAATTATCTTTATCATTAACCACATTTCCTAATTCCGTTTCAGAAATTTGAAGCCTTTCCAGATGGGATTTCAATCTTTGATCAATTTTCCTAATAGAAGATTTCTTTTTCTGTATAAGGGTACGCAGCAAACTTATTGATTGAATCAAGCCTTCAACTGATGAGCTTTGGGAGATTATTTTTGCTAGCTTGGAGATTTTTGAATTGATATCAACAATAACAGCGCTTGATTTGGATTTAAAAAATTCTCCATCTATTGAAACAGCCCTGTAACCGGTCTTGGATATTTTGTATGCATCATCACGTGTTTTTGTTAAAATTACATTACCAAACAAAAATCTGGCAATTGGGAGGTATCTTCTATCGCAATTAATATAATCAGATAGAACACCTAGCACGCCAGAAGTTTTAGGCATCTTCAGATTGAATTCAGGAATTGCATTAAGTGGAATAATCTTTAGTTTTGGAAGGTTTTTTTCTCTTGCTACTTGTGCCAGGCTTACTAGTGTTTCAAAATCAGGAACAACCATAGCCTTAAGCCACTCAGAGCTGACAGCTAAAATTGCATGCTCATATTGCTTATCCCAAGATAGTATTTCGTACACAAGACCCTCAATTCCAAGTTTTTTTGCATCTCCCTTTAGTTGAGAGATTGTGTAATCTTCATGCATTATTCCTTTGACAAGTTTGATCTTTTCGTTATAATGACTGGCAGCTTTAGATGACTTTTCCAAAATTAATTCTAATTCAACAATATCATCTTCTATCTTGCTTCTTTGTTTGGAAAGTTGTTGTATTCTTGATTTTATTTCCATGGATGTTGACTTGCGATTAGTTACAATTCTATCTAGTTTCTGGCTGTATTCTTTTAGCTTTGTTAAAGTATCAGTTCGAGATTTATTTTTTTCAATGTTTGCATTAATTTTATTTTGTATGTCTTTTTGTTTAGACTTGTTCTGTGATCTTGAAATCGTTTCATCATGTTGCTTGTTTTTAAGTTCAGAAATTTTTCCGTCTATCTCAGTTTTTTTTGCTGCTAACTCTGATTGTTGTTGTAAAACCGTTGTTAGTTTAGAATCAAGATTTTGAATCTTCTTGTCACTTGTATTTTTTTGTCTTTTTAATTTAGAAACATTTTCTTTGGCTTCTTCAAGTTCTTTATCTACTACTCCTTGATTTTTTTTCATTTGTTCAAATTCGTTTGCTATCTCAGGAAGTCTTTTGTTAATTTGATCAATTCTTCTTTCTGAAGTTTTTATTTTGCCGTCATAATCATTAAACCTCGCTTGCTCTCCACTTAGTTTAGTGTCAATGCTAGATTTGGCGTTGTTATATGCATTGAAGTCAGTTAAGAATTCTGATTTTTGTTTTTCTAATTCATCTATCTCTTTTTTGAGAACAGTTTGTTCTTCTTTCAGTTCTTTTGTTTTGGATAAATTGGATTCTAGTGTTTTTTCTTTCCCAATTTTTTCATTCTTAATTGTTTTAAGTTTGGATGCTGCAGCCACAGCTCTAAAGCGATCTAATTCTTGCCCTATTAGATCGTGGCGTAGTTTGAGATTTCGTTCAATTTCTAATTCATCTATCTGTTTTTTTACCTCACCCATTTTTGCCATTGCTATTTCTAATCGCTGATCGGCTTCAGTCATCTGTTTTAGTGATTCTGTCTTTTTTTCATCAAAATATGATAATCCGATTAAATCCTCTATTGTCTCTCGTTTTTCCTCACTTGAAAATTCAGAAATCTTTGTTACTGTTCCCTGCTGGACAGCGTTCAATTGACCAAGCCCAGCATTTGCCATATCAAGTAAATCTAGGATACGACTTCGGTTGATTTTTTTACTATCTAGAAAATAATCACTATCACCTTTCTCGCCCATTTCACGTGTGATAGTAACAGTATCAGAATCAACAGGGATTTTTCTATCAGTATTATCTAACTGAACCCGAACACGAGTCAGCTTAGGCCCATGCCTTTTTCCTTCAATATCGTGTATAAGTGACCTAAGACTGCCTTGTCCACGCAAAACCTTCCATTTATTCTCCCCCATTGCAAATTGTATTGCGTCCAGAATGTTACTCTTCCCTGAGCCATTTGGACCTGAAATAGATATCAGACCTGGTTCAAAGTTTACTGTGGTGGTTTTAAATCCAAATGATTTGAATCCAAAAATGTCTACTTTTTTAATATGAACCAATATGTAACTGATCGCTGAGCCCTGAATAATTAACTACTAACAAGTTTAGTTGACTATGATAACAATAATTGTGAATATTTTACTAATAGAAAAATTTAGTCTTCGCCAGCAACAAACTTTTCACATGCAGTCTTAGCCTGAGGGTCAGTCATCTGTTCTATAGGATGTTTCATCAAATATGCACTTGCAGGTATGATTGGACCGCCAATTCCTCTATCTAGGGCAATTTTTGCAAGTCTTATTGCATCAATAACTATTCCCGCAGAGTTTGCTTTATCGTCGACTTCTAGTCTCACTTCCATATTATATGGGATATTTGCCCACTGCCTGCCCTCTATTCTCATGAACATCAGCTTTGTGTTATGCAAAAATGGAATAAAATCAGAAGGACCAACATAAATTTGATCATCATCAAGGCGCTCATCCAATTGGCTTTGTACACTTTCAGTTTTTGATATTCTTTTGCTCACAAGGCGTTCCTGTTCTTTCATATTAAGAAAATCTGTATTTCCACCAACATTGATTTGATACGTCTTTTCAATTTTTGTCCCTCTATCATTACATAATCTAGCTAAAGTTCTATGAACAATTGTAGCGCCCACTTGTCCCTTTATATCATCACCAATTACAGGTACATTTTTCTCTACAAACTTTTGTGCCCATTCTTTATCAGATGCAATAAACGCAGGCATACAGTTAACAAAAGCAGTATTTGTATCAAGACAAATCTGTGCCCAAAACTGTGTTGCCTTTTCAGAACCCACTGGTAAATATGAAACAATAATTTCAGCTCCTGTTTCTTTTAAGACATCTCTGACCTCTTTTTCCAATTCTGTCGCACCTTTGCCACTTTCGATTGGTTTAACCCTATTTTCTACCCAAATGCCTACACCATCTAAGGCTGGACTTTCGTAGACTTTGAACTCTGTTTTTGGCATTTCATCCTTTGGAATCCAATTAACCATGTTTGGGTATTCATAAATTGCTTCATTGATTGATTTACCTATTTTATTTTCACCCACATCAAACCCTGCAACAAACTCAATATCATGAATTCCGTAATCTTGAAGTTTTTCGTGAATTATTCCAATTACTTGCTGAGAGGGGTCTTTTCTATAGTATTCTATACCTTGAATTAGCCCAGAAAAACAGTTACCAATTCCAACAAGAGCAACTTTAATTTTTTTAACCATTTGTGGATACAACCCGTGATAGTCTTTTAAGGTTTACCTGACTACTGGAGATTTTTTTTTTAAGTCAGAATTTTATAGTCGAATCATAATTTTACAATAATGATCAAGTCAGGAAAACCTGTAGAGGATTTTTCCATTACCAAAGATATGCAGATAAACAAAATTTTTGAGCAAATGTCAAAATCTGGTGGGTTTGAATCACGTAACTTAGCTGATGGTCTCTATGCACTTACCGATATGATCAAAGATGAAAATTGTTTGAAATTTTTATCATTTGTAGCTGCGATCACATCAACGGGTTTGAGAGGTGTGATCAAAGATATGATTAAAAAAAAATGGTTTGATGTTGTTATAACAACTTGTGGTGCATTAGACCATGATATTGCTAGACACTTTTCAAATTATAATCAAGGTTCATTTACAATGGATGATGCAGAACTAACAAAACAAAATATTCACAGACTAGGCAATGTTTTAGTTCCAATGGAAAGCTATGGACCTATAATTGAAGAAAAAATGCAGTCATTTTTAGAAGAAGAGTATGCCAAAGGAACACGAGAAATGTCTACTGAAGATATTTGTAGAATGATTGGATCTCATTTGGGTGAAGACTCGTTTCTTTACTGGGCTTACAAGAACGATGTAAAAGTTATAGTTCCTGGAATTGTTGATGGCGCTGTAGGTAGTCAAATCTGGATGTTTTCACAAAAACATACTGATTTCAAATTAAACATCATTAAAGATTCTGATACGCTTGCGGGCTTGATCTTTAAAGCAAAAAAATCAGGAGCGCTTATGCTTGGAGGTGGAATCTCAAAACATCATACGCTATGGTGGAACCAATATAGAAGTGGTTTAGATTTTGCTGTATACATTACAACAGCGCAAGAATTTGATGGAAGTTTGAGTGGAGCCTTGGTACGTGAGGCAATCTCATGGGGTAAAGTAACACAAGATGCAAAACAGACAACAATTCATGCTGAATTAACAACAGTATTACCATTTTTGTATTTAGGATTATTGATAATGCTTGAATAGGCAAATTATAATTATCATAACAGAAGAAACAAAACATGAACCCAGAACTTAGAATAAAAGAAACTGCGCCTATTGATGTTGAGGGTGGGTTTATGATTAACGGGTTTCCATCAACTGGAATAACAAGTGCAATAGCGGCTGAATTTATAATCAATGGGTCTCAATTAGAACCTGCAGCAATCATAGACTCAGATAGTTTTCCGCCAATAAGCATTGTAAAAAATGGATCACCAAACTATCCTACAAGAATTTTTGTAAACAATGATCTTAAGGTGGCAATTTTTTCCTCATATGTCACTATTGATGTCGTTTTGCATCGTGCTATAGGAAAAATGATGCTTGATTGGGCCGCAGAAAAAAAATGCTCAACAATTATCAGTGGCATTACAACAAAATCAACTTCCAAGGAAGTGATAGGTGTAGCCTCTACAGGAACAGCAAGAGGTAAACTTGTGACTTCAGGAATTAAAGTTGCTGAACATGCAACAATACCAGGAATTCCAGGAGTTCTCTTAAACGAGGGAATGGTTAGGGGTCAAGATGTAATTGTTTTGCTTGTTGGTTCTGAGAGCAATAATCCTGACCTGAAAGCCACTTCTAATCTATGTGATAGTCTAGCAAAATTGATACCTGGAATATCAAATAATCTGTCTTTATTGGAAAAAGAAGCAAAACAAATTGAAGAGGGTATAAAACAAGCAGAAACAGAAAGCCGAGATCTAAGTGAAAGTATGTATCGGTAAACAATGTTTGGTTATATTAAAAAATCTAAAGCCCAATAGTGTAAAATCTAGTTCTAAAGTTTTTTTATGTCAATTTCAATTTTTGACACAGGACGCTCTCGGCCGTCCTTGGATTTTAATAAATCAGAAGATATACGAATATCACTAATCTCATAACCAACATCTTTCATTCGTTTTACAATCATTTGAGAAACATCAATCGCCTGAGTAATACGTCTACCACGTCCTGCTATTGTGACAATTGGTAAGGATGCAAGTTTTCCCAGAATTGCAGACACATATGACATAATTGGTTTTGTTCCCATTATGATCAGGTCATGTATTTGTTCCGGACGTTCTGGTTCAGTTTCTGCCTGTGGTTCTACCTCTGCCTGTGGTTCTACCTCTGCCTGTGGTTCTACCTCTGCCTGTGGTTCTACCTCTGCCTGTGGTTCTACCTCTGCCTGTGGTTCTACCTCTGC
>ERZ651768.732-NODE-732-length-24464-cov-12.234797_pt1 | contig 24464 bp, 22 predicted proteins | sample MGYA00514754_ERZ651768 | MGnify/ENA metagenome assembly ERZ651768
CCGACCTGCAGTCCATCGTCACGCGCGCCGCCGGGATCCTCGAAGTCGACCTGGACGAGGACGGGGCCGCCGAGATCGCCCGACGGTCCCGGGGCACGCCCCGTATCGGCAACCGCCTGCTCCGGCAGGTCAGGGACTTCGCCCAGGTGGAGCGCAGCGGCGTGGTGGACGGACCGGTGGCACGCGACGGCCTGGCCTTCTTCGGCGTGGACTCGCTGGGCCTGGACAAGCCCTCCCGGGAGATCCTCTCGGTCATGTGCAGGCGGTTCGACGGTGGGCCGGTGGGCCTCAAGACCCTGTCCATCAGCGTCAGCGAGCCAGAGGACACCGTCGAGGACGTGTACGAGCCGTTCCTCATCCAGCAGGGCCTGCTGCTCCGCACCCCGAAGGGCCGGGTGGCCACGCCCGCCGCCTTCGACCATCTGGGGATGGACCGGCCCGCCGCGGCTGACCGGGGGGCCAGCTCCCTGTTCGAGGGCTGACCGAACCCACCGGGCCAAACTGGCTGCGCGGACTGAACGGCCTGAGCGGGCCCATCGCTGGCCGTAGGCTGACCCGCCCATGGGCCCGGACGACTTCGCCTACCAACTTCCCGACGCGGCGATAGCCCAGGTGCCGTTGGAGGACCGTTCGTCGGCCCGCCTGCTCGACGCCCTGGGCGACGAGGTGGTGCACCGCACCGTCAGCGACCTGCCGTCAATTGTGGGACCCGGAGACGTGCTGGTCGTCAACGACACGAGGGTGCTGCCGGCCCGACTGAGGTTCCGGCGTGAGACCGGCGGAAGTGCCGAGGTGCTCCTCCTGCGTGCGCTGCAGGGCGACCACACCTGGGAGGCCCTGGTGCGGCCCAGTCGGAAGCTGTCCCACGGGACGACGCTGAGGGTGGACGACGGCTTCTCGGTGGAGGTCGGCAGGGACCTCGGCGAGGGCCGCCGACACGTCCGCCTTCAGGCCGACGGCCCGGTGCTGGAGGCCATCCACCGCTGTGGCGAGATGCCGCTACCGCCCTACCTGACGACGGTCCTCGACGACCCCGACCGGTACCAGACGGTCTACAGCCGTCGGTCGGCGTCTGCAGCCGCCCCGACCGCCGGCCTCCACCTGACCCACCAGGTGCTGGAGGCCTGCCGGGGGGTAGGAGCGCGTATCGATTCCCTGGAGCTGGTGGTGGGCCTGGACACCTTCCGCCCGGTAACCGTGGATGACCTGGACGACCACAGGATGCACAGGGAGGACTACACGGTCCCCGAGGCCACCTTGGAGGCCTGCAGGGACGCCGACCGGGTCATCGCGGTCGGTACCACCACCGTCCGGGCCCTGGAGTCGGCGGCCCGCTTCGGACCGGACGGACGGACCGACCTGTTCATCCGTCCACCCTTCGAATTCATGGTGGTCGACGTGCTGCTGACGAACTTCCACCTGCCGCGCTCCAGCCTGCTGGTCATGCTCGAGGCCTTCGCCGGGTCCCGTTGGCGGGACCTCTACGAAACGGCGCTGGTCGACGGCTACCGCTTCCTGTCGTTCGGCGACGCCATGCTCGTAGGCAGGTCCGGTTCAGGCAGATCGGGGGAATGGTCGTGAGGCCACGCCATCAGGAGAGCCACGTCGGGGGAACCAGGCCGTCATGAGAGCCACGTTCACCACCGGTGCCGTGGACGGCGGGGCCCGGACCGGTCGGGTTGAGACCCCCGGTGGGTCGTTCGCCACGCCGTGCTTCATGCCCGTCGGTACCCGGGGGGCGGTGCGCCACCTCTCCTCGACGGACCTGCTGGAGCTGGGCGTCGAGGTGGTGCTGGGCAACACGTACCACCTGATGCTGCGGCCCGGGGCCGACGTGGTCCGGGACCTGGGCGGGCTCGGGGCGTTCGCAGGCTGGGAGGGCCTTACGCTGACCGACAGCGGCGGCTACCAGATCTTCTCGTTGCAGCCGAAGGTCGACGATGCCGGGGCGACCTTCAGGTCGACCTACGACGGGTCCACCCACGTGCTCACCCCGGAGGGGGCGGCGTCGGTGCAGGCCGACCTGGGTGCCGACATCCAGATGGTCCTGGACGTGTGCCCTGCGCTGCCCGCCACCGACAGGATCCTGCGTGGGGCGGTCGAGAGGACGGCAACGTGGGCGGCCCGTGGACGTCGGGCATTCCTGGACCACCCGGACGCCGCCGAACGGCAGTGCCAGTTCGGCATCGTGCAGGGCGGGGTGGATCCGGTGCTGCGGGCCGAGAGCACGGAACGCACCCTGGCCCTGGAGTTCGACGGCTACGCCGTCGGGGGGATGAGCGTGGGGGAGACCCGCGACGAGATGCTGGAACCGCTGGCCGTCGTCACGTCCATGCTGCCGTCCGACCAGCCCCGGTACTTCATGGGGCTGGGGGACCCGGCGGGCCTGGTGGAGGTGGTGTCCAGGGGCATCGACATGTTCGACTGCGTGCTGCCGACCCGACACGCCCGCCACGGCACGGTGCTGACCACCGACGGGGGGCTGAACCTCCGGAACGCCCGGTATGCCACAGACGACCTACCGCTGGATCCGGAGTTCCCCGCCAGCCCGGCTGCCAGGTGGTCCCGTGGCTACCTGCGGCACCTCCTGCTGACCGACGAGCCCACCGGTCGTCGTCTACTCACCCTCCACAACCTGGCCTGGCTGCTGGACTTCGTGGACCGGCTGAGGGCGGCGATCGACCAGGGCCGGTTCGAGTCCTTCCGGCTCGAGACGTTGGCCGTCTGGGGCTGACCGGTAAGGCCTAGGCTTCCCGGGTCCGGCGATCACGCCCGACCGGTCCCATGGTCGCTGACCGATTCCCTCCCAAGGGCCGATTTCCCCCAAAGGACGACTTCGAACCATGTCTGGCTTCATCCCGCTCATCCTCATCTTCGGGCTCATGTACGTACTGATGATCCGACCGCAGCAGAAGAAGGTGAAGGCACAGCAGAAGCTCGTCGCCTCCATCCAGGCGGGCGACGAGGTCGTCCTCAACTCCGGGATCTACGGCGTGGTCAAGGAGGTCGAGGACGACATCCTGTGGCTGGAGGTCTTCGAGGGCATCGAGTTGAAGGTCCTGCGCGGATCTGTCGACGGCCGCTTCAACGAGCCGACGGCCGACTCCGGCGACGATTCCGGCGAAGGCCCGATAGTGGGCTGAGCCCACCAACGCATTCGCCACCGGCCACAGCCATGCCACGTCGCCAGCTCGTCTTCCTGATCGGGATCGTCGCGCTCACCGTCGCGGCCTCGGTCATGACGGTCGTCTGGCGCAACGAGCCGCTGCTCGGCCTGGACCTGCAGGGCGGCGTGTCGGTCCGACTGGCGGCGGTCGGCCCCGCCGACGAGGAGATGCTGGACCAGGCGGTCGAGATCATCCGCGACCGGGTCGACGGCCTGGGCGTGGCCGAGCCCGAGATCTCGCGTACCGAGACCGGTGTGATGGTGTCGCTGCCCGGCGTCGACGACCAGGAGCGGGCGCTCTCGCTGGTCGGCACCACGGCCGAACTGCGCTTCCGGCCCGTCTGTCGCATGTACACCGACAGGGGAGCGTCCCGGCCGGCCTCCGGCACAGCGCCCGCGGCGCCCGCGTCGTGCCAGGCGGTGGCCACCGGTGGGGTGGTACCGGCCGTGGGACCCGCCGGCCTGACCCTTCCCGAGGACGACCGTCCCGAGGACTTCGTGGTGCTGGGACTGCGAGGCGACCCCACCGGCCAGCGCTACCTGCTCGGCCCCAGCCTCCTCACCGGCGAGGCGGTCAGCGACGCCGACGCCCTGTTCATCGACTACCAGTGGCAGGTCGGCCTGGAACTCCACGAGGGCCAGGTAGGCATCGACGGCTTCAACGCCATCGCCGCCCTCTGCTTCTCCGGCACCCCGGCGTGTCCCCGCCCGGACAGTGCCACCAACGGCCGCCTGGCCATCGTCCTGGACGGCCAGGTCGTGACCGCCCCGTCGATCCGGGCACCCGAGTTCCGTCGGGACGCCATCCTCATCTCCGGCGGCTTCGAGAAGCTCGAGGCCGACGACGTCTCCCTGGCGCTGCGCTACGGCGCCCTGCCCGTAGAGCTGGAACCGGAGAACATCCGGCTGGTGTCGGCCACGATCGGCGAGGACTCCCTGCGGGCCGGCGTCGTGGCGGGCCTCATCGGCCTCCTGCTGGTCGCCGTGTTCATAGTCGGCTACTACCGGATACTGGGCATGGTGGCGCTGGCCAGCCTGGCCATCTCCGGTGCCCTGCTCTGGTCGATCATCGCCCACCTGGGGACCCAGTCGGGGCTGGCACTCACCCTGGCCGGGGTGACGGGCATGGTCGTGGCCATAGGCGTGTCAGTCGACTCCAACGTCGTGTACTTCGAGCACCTCAAGGAGGACGTGCGGGACGGTCGGACCGCCCGCTCGTCGGTTGACCGGGCCTTCCCGATTGCCTACTCCACCATCGTCAAGGCCGACATGGCGTCGTTGATCGGCGCCGGCCTGCTCTGGTACCTCACCGTCGGAGCGGTGCGTGGCTTCGCCCTCTACCTCGGGTTGGCCACCATCCTGGACCTGGTCGCCACCTACTTCTTCATGGGACCGATGATCCGCCTGCTGTCCACCACCCGGTGGTTCGCCGAGCACCCCGAGCGCTTCGGTCTGCCGGCCAGCGGTGCCGTGCCGGCTCCGGCCGGCAGCCTCCGGAGGGCCGGGGCGTGAGCACGCTGGGTGGCCTCTACCGGGGCGAGTCGGCGGTGGACTTCCCGCGCCTGTGGCGTCGGGCCCTCATCGCCTCGACGGTGGCTGTGCTGATCGGCCTGGCGTCGTTCGGCGTGCGTGGGTTGAACCTGGGCCTGGACTTCGAGGGTGGCACCTCGTTCGAGGTGCGTGCACCGGGGACCAGCGTCGCCGACGCCCGTCGGGTGATGGAACGACTCGACGCCGCTGACGCCCGGATCCAGATCGTGGACGGCGAGCTGCTCCTCATCCGCTCCGACGTCGAGGACCCGGCCCGTGCCGCCGAGATCCGTGATGTCCTCGTCGCCGAGCTGGGCCCGGTCGAGGCCTTCGAGCAGGTCGGACCCACCTGGGGCGACGAGGTGACCGACAAGGCCGTCCGTGCCCTGCTGGTGTTCTTCGTCGTCGTGGCGCTCTACATCGCCATGCGCCTGGAGTGGAAGATGGCCGTCGGCGCGATGGTCGCCGTGGCCCACGACATCGTGCTCAGCGTCGGGGTCTACTCCGTCCTGCAGTTCGAGATCACGCCGGCCACCGTCATCGCCTTCCTGACCATCATGGGCTACTCCCTCTACGACACGATCGTCGTGTACGACAAGGTCCGGGAGATCGTGGGACGCCTGGGTGCCACCGAGCGCTACACCTACACGGAGTTGATGAACCTGTCCCTGAACCGGGTGGCGATGCGGTCCATCAACACCAGCGTCACCTCGGCCATACCGGTGGTGTCGTTGCTCCTGATCGGATCGCTGGTCATGGGGGCCGCCACCCTGCAGGAGTTCGCGGTGGCCCTCCTGGTCGGCATCTTCGTCGGCTCGTACTCGTCGCTCTTCCTGGCGTCGGCCCTCGTGGCCTCCCTCAAGGAGCGCGAGGAGCGCTGGCGGCTGGTCGCGGACAAGGTCAGTGCCCGTGGCCTGGCCGACGGTCCGACGCGGGTCATCGGACGCCAGGAGGCGGCGGTCTCCGACTCCAGGGCGGCACCGCTCAGGAGCCCGACCGGTGGGCCGGCGAAGCGCCGACCGACGATTGCCCCGACCACCGCCGGCGGTGTGCCGCCGCGGCCCCGCAAGAAGAAGAAGCGCTGACCGGCTGCTGACATTCAGGGGACGAACCGTGGCCGACTACCGTTGGGGGATGCGGGAGTCGGGCGAATGAGGCTGCCGTGCCCCACGTGGGCGGCGCTGGCTGTATGGGTGTCGTGGCTCCGATGAGCCTCGTAGACCACATGGACGACGTGGGTCCGATTGGCCACGCGGCCGGAGTGGGCCACCTGGATGACCTGGGCCGATCGGGGAGCGTGCCGTGCCGACGGTGACCCGGGTCCTCCCCTGGCGTCGCCGACCCAGGGCGACCGTCGCGGAGACCTCGGCGCTGCTCACCGAGTTCCGGAGTCGGCACCCGCGTGCCGACACGTCCCTCATAGAACGGGCGTATGCGGTGGCCCTGGCTGCCCACGTCGGACAGACCAGGAAGTCGGGCGAGCCGTACATCAACCATCCGATGTCGGTGGCCACCATCGTTGCCCGCCAGGGGTTGGACGACGTCACGGTCGCGGCCGCCCTGCTCCACGACGCCGTGGAGGACACGTCGGTCAGCCTCGAAGACCTGGAGCGGGACTTCGGGTCGGACGTCCGCCTCATCGTCGACGGGGTGACCAAACTGGATCGGCTCCACTTCGACACCAGGGAGGAGCAGCAGGCGGCCAGCATGCGCAAGATGCTGGTGGCGCTCTCCAAGGACCTCCGTGTCCTGATCATCAAGCTGGCCGACCGCCTCCACAACATGCGCACCCTGGCCGCCCTTCCGGAGCACAAGCAGCAGCGGGTGGCCCAGGAGACCATCGACATCTACGCCCCGTTGGCCAACCGCCTGGGCATGCAGGAGGTCAAGGACCAGCTGCAGGACCTGGCCCTGGCAACGCTGCATCCGAAGAGGTACAGCCAGATCGACCAGATGGTCGAGGACCGTTCGCCGGAGCGCGACCTCTACCTGGCGCAGTTGATCGGCGAGGTGGAGGCCCGTCTCGCCGAGCTGGGCATCGCCGGCGAGGTGGCCGGCCGTCCGAAGCAGCTCTGGAGCATCTACGAGAAGATGATCGTGAAGGGGCGGTCCTTCGACGAGATCCACGACCTGGTCGGGGTGCGTGTGATCGTGGACAGCGTCCGGGACTGCTATGCCGCCCTGGGCACGATCCACGCCAGCTGGAAGCCGGTTCAGGGCCGGTTCAAGGACTACGTGGCCATGCCCAAGTTCAACCTCTACCAGTCGTTGCACACGACGGTCGTGGGCCCGCAGGGCAAGCAGGTGGAGTTCCAGGTCCGTACGGTCGAGATGCACGTCCGGGCCGAGTACGGGGTGGCGGCCCACTGGGACTACAAGGCCCAGTCGCCATCGGACGAGATGGCGTGGCTGGGACGCATCGTGGAGTGGCAGGCCGAGACCGAGGATCCCGGCACGTTCATGGCCAACCTCAAGACCGACCTCGAGCTGGACGAGGTCTACGTCTTCACCCCGAACGGAGAGGTGATCACCCTGCCCATCGGTGCCACGCCCGTGGACCTCGCCTACGCCATCCACACCGACGTCGGGCACACCTGCGTGGGTGCCAAGGTGGGCGGTCGCCTCGTCCCCCTGGAGACGCACCTCACCACTGGTGACACCGTCGAGATCGTCACCTCCAAGCAGCCCGGTGCAGGACCCAGCCGGGACTGGCTGCAGTTCGTGGCCACCCACCGGGCGTCCAGCAAGATCAAGCACTGGTACTCGCGGGAGCGACGGTCGGATGCCATCGATGCCGGATACGAGGCGCTCAGCACCGAGCTCCGCCGGGCCAGGCTTCCCGTCCGCGATGTGCTGGCCGGCCCCGAGCTGGCCGAGGTGGCGGCCTCGATGAACTACCACGACCCGGACACCCTGTACGCCGCGGTGGGCGAGCACCACGTCTCGGCCCGGGCCGTCGTGGGGAGGGTCGTCAAGGCGCTGGAGGAACTCGAGCCCGATGCCGAGGTCGAAGCGGAGATCGTCCGGCCCCGACGTCCGCGCCGCGACACCGGCACCGTGGGCGTCCACGTCGAGGGACTCGACGACATGATGGTGCGGCTGTCGAGGTGCTGTACGCCGGTGCCACCGGACGAGATCATGGGCTTCGTGACCCGGGGTCGGGGCGTATCGGTCCACCGCTCGGACTGTGCCAACGCCGTGTCGTTGACGGCCGACCAGGCCGACCGGCTGATCGACGTGGACTGGGACAAGGACTCGTCGGGCCACTTCGTGGTGTCGGTGGAGATCAAGGCGCTGGACCGACCCCGACTGCTGCGGGACATATTCGGGGTGCTGGCCGACAACCACGTGAACGTGCTGGCGACGAGCACGGTGACCAGTGGAGTCGACCGGGTGGCCACCATGCGCTTCGAGTTCGAGATCGGCGACCCCACACACCTGGAGGCGATGTTGCGCCTGCTGCGCGAGGTGGACTCCGTCTACGACGTCCACCGGGTGGTGCCCGGCGGCGGTGGCGACTGAGGGCCGCCCGACGGGGTGGGCGATCGCCCGTCCCGTCGGCGAGAGCCCCGGCCCGCGCCGTAGAGGGCCCGGTAGCCTCCATCGCTGTGGCTGACCACGTCTTCCGTGCCCCCAAGGGCACCCGCGACATCCTCTGGCCCGACTCCTCCCGGTGGCGGTCGCTGGTCGACGTCTTCGCCGACGTGGTCTCCTCAGCGGGCTACCTGGAGGTCATCCCGCCGATGTTCGAGCACGTCGAGGTCTTCCAACGCCTCGGCCAGGCCACGGACGTGGTCCGCAAGGAGATGTACTCCTTCGAGGACAGGGGCGGTCGGAAGATCGCCCTGCGTCCAGAACAGACGGCCTCGGTGGTGCGGGCCTTCGCCGAGCACCGACCCGCCGTGCCGTGGAAGGCCTGGTACGCGGGGCCCAACTTCCGGTACGAGCGGGCCCAGAAGGGGCGCTTCCGGCAGTTCGACCAGGTGGGCGTGGAGGTCCTCGGCCCGGAGGACGCCCACGTGGACGCTGAGGTCATCGCCCTGGCCTGGCAGTTCTACGAACGACTCGGCTTGCGGCAGGTCACCCTGGCGGTGAACTCCCTCGGCAGCGCAGGCGACCGGGCCCGCTACGTGGAGGCCCTGCGGGCCCACTTCTCGGCCGACCTGGGCGCCCTCAGTGAGGAGTCCCGGACGACGCTGGTCGCCAACCCGCTGCGGGTACTCGACTCCCGGCGCGAGGCCGATGCCGAGCTGGTGGCCGCAGCGCCCAGCATGCTGGACCACCTGTCGGACGATGCGGCGGAACACTTCGGGCGGGTTACCGACGCCCTCGGCGCCCTGGGCGTGCCGTTCACCGTGTCGCCCCGCCTGGTCCGCGGCCTGGACTACTACGTCCGTACCACCTTCGAGTTCGCAGCCGAGGCCCTGGACGCCGCACAGAACGCCGTCGGCGGCGGAGGACGCTACGACGGCCTGGCCGAGGACCTCGGCGCCCCGGCCACGCCCGGAGTGGGCTTCGCCCTCGGGGTGGACCGCACCCTGCTGGCGTGCGACGCCGAGGGCGTCTTCGACGCCCCGACCTCGGCGATAGACGTGTTCGTGGTCGATACCACCGGGGGCGACCGGGCCGTGGTGCTCACCGACGACCTCCGCAACGCCGGCCTGCGGGCGGACCGGGCCTGGGACGACCGGTCCATGAAGGCCCAGATGAAGGCCGCCGATCGGAGCGGAGCGGCGATGGCGGTGATCGTCGGCGACGACGAGCTGGCGGCCGGCACGGTGACCGTCCGCGACCTGAGGGGTGACGGCGGACAGCAGACCGTCGCCCTGGATTCGATGATCGACACCCTGCGAGCGAGGCTGCGTTGACCGACTACTCCACCTCCATGCGAACCGACCGCTGTGGCGACCTGCGGGTCGATGACGTGGATCGCCGGGTCACCCTCTGCGGTTGGGTCGACCGTCGGCGCGAGCACGGTGAGCACCTCGCCTTCGTGGACCTGCGGGACCGCAGCGGCGTGGTGCAGCTGGTCATCGACGGAGCCCACGACCTGCGCAGCGAGTTCGTCCTGCAGGTGACCGGCACCGTGCGGCGGCGCCCGGCCGACACCGCCAACGACTCGCTTCCGACCGGTGCCGTCGAGATCGACGTCTCGGGGGTCACGGTCCTGTCGACCTCGGAGCCGCTGCCCTTCCCGCTGGACGACCGCACCGACGTCGACGAGGTGATCCGCCTCCGACACCGCTACCTGGACCTGCGGCGTTCCCGGCTGCAGCGCAACCTGGAGGTGCGGGCGCGGGTGAACAGCGCCGTGAGGGGCGCAATGGAGGAGCAGGGGTTCATCGAGGTCGAGACCCCGATGCTCATCGCCAGCACGCCGGAGGGAGCGCGCGACTTCGTCGTGCCGTCCCGCAAGGAACCCGGCTCCTTCTATGCCCTTCCCCAGAGCCCACAGCTCTTCAAGCAGCTCTGCATGGTCGGTGGCGTGGACCGCTACTACCAGATCGCCCGCTGCCTGCGCGACGAGGACCTCCGCGCCGACCGCCAGTTCGAGTTCATGCAGCTCGATGCCGAGGCCAGCTTCGTGTCCCAGGACGACGTCCTGGGGTTCATCTCTCATGCGGTGGCGTCCGCTGCCGAGGCGGTCACAGGCGAGCGTCCCGGCGAGATCCCCCGGATGTCGTGGCTTGACGCAATGGAGCGCTTCGGGACCGACAAGCCCGACATCCGGTTCGGGATGGAGCTGGTCGAGTTGACCGGGGTGTTCGCCGACACGGAGTTCCGGGCGTTCCAGGCTCCCTGCGTGAAGGGCATCCGGGTGCCCGGTGGTGCCGAGACGTCGCGCAACCGGTTGGACGACCTGACCGACCAGTGCAGGCTGTGGGGGGCCAAGGGCCTCGTGTGGATGAAGGTCTTGAACGAGGGCCTCAACTCGCCGGTCGCCAAGTTCCTGACCGACGGCGAACAGGCGGACCTGAGCAGCACGATGGAGGCCGAGGTCGGTGACCTCATCCTCATCGTGGCCGACGAACGCCGCGCCGCCCGGCACATCCTGGGCCTGCTGCGCATCGAGTTGGGCCGTCCGCCGGTTACCGAGGGAGGCCTCCACTTCCTGTGGGTCGTCGACTTTCCGCTCTTCGAGGGCCTGGACGAGGCGGGGAACCCGATTCCCGCCCACCACCCGTTCACCATGCCACACCCCGACGACCTGGACGCCCTGGAGCGGGGCGACCTGCTGGAAGTTCGGTCGCAGGCCTACGACCTGGTGCTGAACGGGTGGGAGTTGGGCTCCGGCAGCGTGCGGATCCACCGCCGCGACATCCAGGAGCAGATATTCGCAATTCTGGGCATCGGGGCCGAGGAGGCCCAGGCCAAGTTCGGCTTCCTGCTGGATGCCTTCCGGTTCGGTCCACCGCCACACGCCGGGTTCGCCTTCGGGATGGACCGCCTCACGGCGGTCCTGGCAGGCGAGGAGAACATCCGCGAGGTGATCGCCTACCCGAAGACCCAGTCGGGGGCCGATCCGCTGACCGGCGCGCCCACCCCGATCGACGACCTGCAGCTCGAGGAGTTGGGACTGCGGGTCCTGCCGCCCATCAGCTAGCAGGCCAGGGGCTGGATGCCTGCCAGCGCCATCCGACCAGCCGGCCGCCGGGCGACGGGTAGCCTCCGCGCGGTGTCCGGGGACCTCTTCGCCAGCGCCGCCGAGGAACGCCTCGCACGGCGGGCACCGCTGGCCGACCGGTTGCGTCCGACCCGCATCGACGACATCGTCGGCCAGGACCACCTGCTGGGTCCGGGGAGGCCTCTCCGCCAACTCATCGAGTCCGACCGACTCTCCTCGGTGATCCTCTGGGGCCCGCCGGGCACCGGCAAGACCTCGGTGGCACGCCTCATCGCCCGCGTCACCGCCCAGGAGTTCTCCGAGCTCTCGGCGGTCAACGCCAGCGTCAGGGACGTACGGGAGCTGGTGGCCCGGGCTGAGGCCCGACTGGGCGAACGGGACGTCGGCACCATCCTGTTCCTGGACGAGGTCCACCGGTTCAACAAGGCCCAGCAGGATGCCCTCCTTCCGTCGGTGGAGTCCGGCCTGCTGGTCCTCATCGGCGCCACCACCGAGAACCCGTTCTTCGAGGTGAACCCACCGCTGCTCTCGCGGTCCACCCTGTTCCGCCTCGAACCGCTGGACCCCGGGGCGGTGCGGAGCCTCCTGGACCGGGGCATGGAGGCCGAGGAGGTGACCGCCGACGACGACGCCCTGGACCTCCTGGTCGACCGGGCGGCCGGAGACGGTCGCCACGCCCTCACCAGCCTCGAGGTGGCCGCGGCCCTGGCCGTCGGTCGGGGAGAGGACCGGGTCACGGTGGGCGACGCCGAGGCGGCACTTGGCACCAAGGCCCTGCGCTACGGGCGCGACGACCACTTCGACGTGATCAGCGCCTTCATCAAGAGCATCCGGGGATCGGACGTGGACGCAGGCCTCTACTGGCTGGCCCGGATGCTGGACGCCGGGGAGGACGCCCGGTTCATCGCCCGTCGGCTGGTGATCCTGGCCAGCGAGGACGTCGGGATGGCGGATCCGATGGCGATGGTCGTCGCCGACGCAGCGGCCCGGGCCGTCGAGTTCGTGGGCCTGCCCGAGGCGAAGTTGAACCTGGCCCAGGCCGTCGTCCACCTGGCGACCGCCCCGAAGTCGAACCGGGTCACCGTGGCCCTCGGTAGGGCGGAGGTCGACGCCAGGTCGTCCGGGGCCGGTGAGGTCCCCATGCACCTGCGCGACGCCCACTACAGGGGGGCGGCCCAGTTGGGCCACGGCACGGGCTACGACTACCCCCACGACCACCCCGAGGGCTGGGTGGACCAGCGCCACCGGCCGGACGAGGTGGAGGGCAACGTCTACTACGATCCGTCGCCACACGGCTACGAGCGCGAGGTCGCCGACCGGATGGCCGACCGACCGCGGGCCGACGGAGGAGCAGGACACGATGGACGCAGCTGACCTGGCGGCGGTGCTGGTCGCCGTGGTGTGCCTGGCGGCGATCGCCGTCCTGGTGGTTGCCGTGTTCTCGCTGGTCAGGACGCTGCGCACCCTGCGGGAGACCGTCGACGTGCTCCGGGAACAGGCCGTGCCCCTGGTGGCCGACCTGCGCAGGGCGGTGGACCACGCCACGTCCGGCCTGGACCGGGTGGACGACCTGCTGGACACCGCCGAGGACATCTCGACCACGATGGACGCGGCTTCCCGGTTGACCTACCGGGCGTTCTCACCGCCTCTCATCGGGGTCGCCTCGGTCGCGGCCGGCTTCGGCCGGTTCGTGCGGCGACTTGGGGGCCGCACCTCGGAGCGCAGCGGCGATGACCCGGTGGTCGAGGCCGCGGCGATCGAGATCAGGTCCGATAGGCGACGGGATGGTGCCGCCTGATGCGCAGGCGCCTCGTCTGGCTGCTCGGCGGCTGGCTCATCGGTACCGCCTCGTCGGTCTGGCTCCGACGCCGGGTCCGCCGTGGCGTGGAGCGGTACACGCCCGAGCACCTGCGTCGCGAGGTGGCCGACCAGGGCACGGCGATGCTCCGCAGCGTCCGGCGGATCGCCGGCGAGTTCTCCGAGGCGACCCGGGACGGTCGGGCCGAGGTGGGCCGTACCCGCAGCGCCCTGGACCACGAGTACGGCGCCCATCGCAGGCACCGGCCCCTCCGGTCCATGCGCTGACCCGGTCGTGTTCGGCACCCTGCCTGCCGCTTTCCTGACCAGGTTGCGTGACCTGTCCGGCATCACGTCGGGCGATCCCTAGGCTGGGCCGGTCATGACTGCGCGACCGGTTCCCGAAGACCTCCTCACGGCCAACGGCCTGCGCCGCGCCTTCGTCGACTTCTTCGTCGCCAACGGGCACCACCACGAGGCCTCCGGAAGCCTCCTGCCGCACGACCCGACGCTGCTGTTCACGGTGGCCGGCATGGTGCCGTTCAAGCCCTACTTCGTAGGCGAGCAGCCCGCCCCCTGGCCCCGCGCCGTCACCGTGCAGAAGTGCCTGCGTGCCGGCGGCAAGCACAACGACCTGGACGAGGTCGGCCGGACGCTGCGCCACCTCACCTTCTTCGAGATGATGGGCAACTTCAGCTTCGGCGACTACTTCAAGTCCGAGGCATGTGCCTTCGCCTGGGAGTTCGTCACCGACCACCTCGGGCTGGACCCCGAACGGCTGTGGGTCACCGTGCACGTCAGCGACGCCGAGGCCGAGGCCATATGGCGCGACGAGGTGGGCGTGCCCGCCGAGCGCATCCAGCGCCTCGACGAGGACAACTACTGGCGGATGGCCGACACGGGGCCATGCGGACCGTGTTCGGAGATCTTCTGGGACAAGGGTCCCGACTTCGGCGACGACGGCGGACCGGCCCACGGCGGCGACGAGCGGTTCATCGAGATCTGGAACCTCGTCTTCATGCAGTTCGAGCAGCACGAGGGCGGCTCGATGACACCGCTCCCGGCGCCGTCCATCGACACCGGCGCCGGCCTGGAGCGGATCCTGAGCGTGCTCGGCGGCGTGGACTCGGTGTGGGAGACCGACGAGTTCACACGCCTGCTGGCAAGGATCGGCGAGATCAGCGGCGTGTCCCACGGTTCTGACGACCGCACCGACGTGTCGCAGCGGATCCTGGCCGACCACGCCCGGTCGTCCACCTTCCTGATCAGCGACGGCGCGTTCCCCAGCAACGAGGACCGCGGCTACGTCCTGCGCCGGATAGTCCGGCGGGCCATTCGCCATGCCTGGCTGCTCGGCGTCGAGGACCAGATCATGCCGCAGTTGGTGGACTCCGTCGTCGAGATCATGGGCCCTGACTATCCGGAGCTGGTGCGCAACCACGCCTTCATACGCGACGTGCTGGACCGCGAGGAGCTCCGCTTCCGGGAGACCCTCAGGGTCGGCCTGTCCATCCTCGACGACGCCCTGGACGACCTGGCCGACGGCGAGCGGCTCACCGGAGACGTGGCGTTCAAGTTGCACGACACCTACGGCTTCCCGCTGGAGCTGACCGAGGAGATAACCGCTGAGCGCTCCGTCGAGGTGGACCTCGACGGCTTCAGGACGGCCATGGCCGACCAGCAGCAGCGTGCCCGGTCGGCCCGCAAGGACGTTGCGGCGAGCGCCGTGGCCGGAGACCTGAGGGCCGTGTTGGAGGCGAACGGGACGACCGAGTTCGTCGGACGGGACGTCGACGAGGTGGAGGCGACGGTCCTCTTCGCAGAGGGCGACCTCGTGGTCCTGGACCGCACGCCGTTCTACGCCGAGGCCGGCGGACAGGTCGGTGACACGGGCACCCTCGAGTACGGGTCGGGGACCACGCGGGTGCTCGACACCACGCTGGCACTGGACGGCCTCCACCAGCACCGGGTCGATGCCTCCGACGGGGTGCCCGCTGCCGGCCAGACGGTCCGGGCGGTCATAGACGCCGATCGGCGGGCCGCCATCCGACGCAACCACACCGGCACCCACCTGCTCCACTCGGCGCTGCGGAGGGTGCTCGGAGACCACGTGAAGCAGCAGGGTTCCCACGTGGGCCCCGACCGCCTCCGCTTCGACTTCAGCCACTTCGAGGCCATGACGCCGGAGCAGGTCGCCGCCGTCGAGGACCTCGCCAATGCGGACGTCCTCGCCAACCCGGCGTGCCGCCACTACGAGACCACCAGGGACGGGGCCGAGGAAGCCGGTGCCATCGCCTTCTTCGGCGACAAGTACGGCGACGTGGTCCGGGTCCTCGAGGCCGGCCCCAACTCGACGGAACTCTGCGGCGGTACCCACGTGGCGGCCCTGGGTGACATCGGGCCGATCAAGATCGTGGCCGAGGGGTCCATCGGCTCCAACATCCGACGGCTCGAGGCCATAACCGGTACCGGGCCCATCGACCGCCTCAGGGACGCCGAGGCCACACTGGACCGGGCTGCCGAGCTGATCGGGGTACCGGTGGACGATGTGCTGGACGGCATCCAGAAGCGGCTGGGCGAGGTCAAGGCCCTCCGTCGGGAACTGGAGTCCTGGAAGCGGCAGGCCGCCCTGGGGCGTGCCGACGAGTTGGCGGCGTCGGCCACCGATGGCGTCGTGGCCGGCCTGGTGGACGGCATCGACCGTGATGGCCTGCGCGACCTGGCGGTGGCCATCCGGGACCGGGACGGGGTCAGGGCGGTGGTGCTGGGAACGGCCCCGGAGGGTGGCGGAGCGATCCTGGTCGCCGCGGTCTCAGGTGACAGCGGACTGGACGCCGGAGCCCTGGTGGCCGAGGCGGCGCGGACCATCGGCGGGGGGGGCCGCTCCAATCCCGACGTGACGCTGGTCGGGGGCAAGGCGCCCGAGCACCTCGCAGACGCCCTCGAGCAGGCACGGGCAGCCGCCCACGCCGGCTGATCGACCCGTGAGGGCCCTGGGCCTGGACCTCGGCTCGAAGCGCATCGGCGTCGCGGTGAGCGACGGCGAGGGCCTTGTGGCCACGCCGCTGAAAGTCGTGCAGCGCACCGGCGACCGGCGGGCCGAACACCGGGCCATCGCCTCGTTGGTACGGGAGTGGGAGGTCGAGGTCGTCGTCGTCGGGATGCCGTACTCCCTGGACGGTTCCCGGGGCCCGATGGCCCTCAGGATGGGTGCCGAGGCCGATGAGATGGGTGACCGCCTGGGGGTTCCGGTCGAGACCTACGATGAGCGCCTGACCACGGTCACCGCCGAACGCTCCCTCCGGGAACAGGACCTTCGGGGTCCCGAGCGTCGACGGGTGGTCGACATGGTGGCCGCGACGGTGATGCTCCAGGCCTGGCTGGACGGCCGGCGTGCCCGTAGCGGTGAGCCGGCAGCGGGTGAGCCGGAAATCGGAGCGCCGGGAACGGGTGAGCCGGGAACGGAGGACGGGTGAGCGACGACGGGGTGGTCGGGAGGCACGGCCCGGACGACCTCGAAGGGCCGTCCGTCGGCGGGTCGCCGACCCCTGGAGCCGACGACGGGGTCCGGCCGGACGTTCGGTGGGTCCGGCACAGGGCCCCGCTCGGGCCGTTTCCCAGGTGGGGGATCGTGCTGGTCCTGGCGCTCTTCAGCCTGCTGATCGGCTACCGCATGTTCATGGACTGGGTCAGCGACCAGATGACGCCGTACGACCTGCCGGGCGCCGAGGTCGAGTTCGTCATCGTCGAGGGGTGGACCACCAACGACGTGGTGGCCGCCCTGGGCGATGCCGAGATAATCGACAACCCGGCGATGTTCCGCCAGTGGCTGCGCTGTCCGACGGCGATCCGATGGCTGATCGACTGTGACTCGGGAATCGACTACTCATTCCAGGCCGGTGACTACGTGCTCCAGCAGCACCTCGCGTTCCCTACCGCGGTAGCGGCCCTGCAACTGGGTCCGCTGCCCGAGGAGGTCATCCGGGTGACCGTTCCCGAGGGCCTGACCATCGAGCAGACGGTGGCCCGACTGCTGCGTGAGATGCCTCTCTTCGACGAGGACGAGCTGCGGGCGGCCCTGATCAGCGACCGGCTGGCATGGGAGTACTACCCGGCGAGCCTGCCCTTCCAACTGGTGGAGGGCCTGTTGTTCCCCGACACCTACCAACTGGACGGGGCGACCGTCGGCGACGAGCTGGGCCTGCTGGTCAGGATGCACCAGCAGTTCCTGAAGGTGGTGGACGACCTCGACCTGGAGGCTCGCGCCGCGGCACTGGGCCTGACCCCCTACGAAGCCGTGATCCTGGCATCCCTGATCGAGGAGGAGGCCCTGTTGGACGTGGACCGGCTCCGGATCAGCCGGGTCATCCACAACCGGCTGGCCTCCGGCTGGAGGCTGGGAATCGACGCGTCCACCCGCTACGCGGTCGGCAAGACGGCCGGCGAACCCATGGACGAGGCCGACCTGAACACCGTGTCCATGTGGAACACCCGGGTGATCGTCGGGCTCCCCCCGACGCCCATCGCCGCTCCGGGTCGGGCGTCGCTGGAGGCGGCGGTGGCCCCCGAACAGGGGGGATGGATGTACTACGTCCGGACCGACGAGGGCGGCGTCATGGGTGCCCACACCTTCGCCGTCACCGCCGCGGAATTCGAGGTGGCCCGGAGGGCCTGCATGCAGAAGGATCTCGGCTGTGGATGAGCCGACCAGGGATCGACGGCAACCGGTCAGCGGGGACACCCGGCTGACAGCGGTCATAGGTGATCCGGTCCGCCACTCGTTGTCTCCGACCCTCATGAACGCGGCGTTCGCCGAGACCGGCCTGGACTGGACATGCGTTGCCATGGAGGTCCCCGAGGGAAGGGCACCCGGTGCGCTGGAGGGGATGCGGGCGCTGGGCATCGGGGGGCTCTCTGTCACCATGCCCCACAAGGAGGCGGTGGCCGCCGCCGTCGACCTGCTGACCAGCGACGCCGGGGCCCTCGATGCCGTCAACTGCGTGGTGCCCGATGGCGACCTCCTGGTCGGGCACAACACGGACGGGGCCGGATTTCTGGACGGCCTGCGACACGACGCGGCCTTCGATCCGATGCGCCGACGGGCCGTGGTCATCGGGGCGGGAGGAGCGGCACGCGCAGTGGTCCATGCCCTGGGTAGCGCCGGAGCCGCGGACGTGGCCGTGGTCAATCGCACGGCGGAGCGTGCCGAGACGGCCGCCGCGCTGGCCGGCACGGCCGGCCGGGTACTCGGGCCGTCGGCGGTCGCCGAGGCGCTTGCCGGAGCGGACCTCGTGGTGAACGCCACATCGGTGGGGATGGCTGGAGTCGAGGCGAAGCATCCGGTCGATCCGGCGGCCCTGACGGCCGGGACCGTGGCCGTCGACCTGATCTACCACCCGCCGGAGACCGAATGGCTGGCTGCGCTGCGCGGTCGCGGTGTCGAGGCCCACAACGGCCTCTCGATGCTCGTCTTCCAGGCGGCGCACGCCTTCACCCTGTGGACGGGGATGGACGCGCCGGTGGCGGCGATGGACGCCGCCGCCCGCGCCGCGCTGGCCCGCCGCTGACCCGCGGCCCGGGCTGGCTGGCTGTGGAGGCCGTCACGGGCTGGATGGCCGGTGCCTGGCCGGCTACGGCCTGGGAGGCGGCGACCTCCGCCTAACCGTCCCGCTGGGATGGTTGCTGGGCCGGTCGGCCGCTGGTTGGCGGGACCAGGTGCACGGTGTGGCGCTGGCCCTCCTGGTCGCCGTGGTTGCGTCTGAGAATCGTCCCGGCCTCCGGGACGGGCGTCAGTAGCCTGTCCGGATGGATCCGATCCCCGCCGACGTCCCCCGACGGCACCTGGCGCTGGTCGGCCTCATGGGAGCCGGCAAGACGTCGGTGGGCGTCTCGGTGGCGGCCCGATCGGGTCGCCGCCACGTGGACCTGGATCGTGCCGTGATGCAGCTGGCAGGTCGGTCCATCGGGGTGCTCTTCCGCGAAGGCGGCGAAACGGCGTTCCGCGAGGTCGAGCAGGAGGCCCTGGCCCTGCAGTTGTCCGCGGGGGATCCGATCGTGTTGTCGACCGGCGGCGGTGTCCTGGTGCGCGAGGCGAATCGGCTGGCGTTGGCCCGGTCGGCGACCGTGGTCTGGTTGCGGGCCACGCCGGAGACGTTGACCGCCCGGGTCGGGGACCCGGCCGGCCGGCCCCTCCTGGCCGACGGTGAGCCCCTGGAGGTCCTGAAGCGCCTGGCGGTCGAGCGCGGCCCGACGTACGAATCGGCAGCCGACGTGGTGCTGGACACCGATGGCCTGACCGTCGCCGAGGTCGGGAGCCTGGTGCTGGAGGCCGTCTCCACGGCCGGGGGGGCATCCCGGTGATCCGGGTCGAGGTGCGCCTGTCCGGAGGCCGCTCCTATCCGGTGCTGGTCGGGCCTGGGGCGGTGGGCGAGCTGGCCTCTGTGGTCCCGTCGGGCGCCCGTCGGGTGGCCGTGGTCACCCAGGCCTCGATACCGGTCGAGGTCGACCCTGGGGTCGACCATCGGGTGTTCACCATCGGCGAGGGCGAGTCGGCCAAGACGCTGTCCACCGTCGAGGACCTCTGCCGGGCGTTCGCAGCGTGGGGCCTGACGCGTGCCGACGCGGTGGTGGGCGTGGGTGGCGGCGTGGTCACCGACGTGGCGGGGTTCGCCGCGGCCTCCTACCACCGTGGCCTTCCGGTGGTGCACGTGGCGACGACGCTGCTGGCCCAGATCGACGCGGCCATAGGCGGCAAGACTGGGGTCAACCTCCCCGAGGGCAAGAACCTGGTCGGGGCGTTCTGGCAGCCGGTGGCCGTGCTGTGTGACACGGCGGTCCTGGACACCCTTCCAGAGCGCGAGATGTCCTGCGGGTTGGGCGAGATGGCCAAGTACCACTTCCTGAGCGGTGGCGACCTGGACGGCCTCGCACTGGACGAGCGGGTAGCCCGGTGCATCGAGATCAAGGCCGAGGTGGTGGCGGCCGACGAACGCGAAGCCGGCCGACGGGCGGTCCTGAACTACGGGCACACCCTCGGCCACGCCATCGAGACCACCGGCCGGTACGACCTGCGCCACGGCGAGGCGGTGGCCGTCGGCCTCGTGTACGCCGCCGAGCTGGGACGGGCCCTCGGGCGGATCGACGACGAACGGGTGGCCGAGCACCGCAGGGTCGTGGACGGCTACGGCCTGTCGGGGTCGCTGCCTGTAGGGGCCGATCCCGACGAGCTGATGGTCGCCATGGGACGGGACAAGAAGGCCATCGACGGGCTGACCTTCGTCCTGGACGGCCCGGCCGGCGTCGAGGTGGTGGCCGGCGTGGATGCCGGGGTGGTGCGGGACACGATCGAGGCTGTGCGGTGACGGTGAAGTCGGGGTCGCCGGCAGGGGTCGCCGTGGAAGGATGTCGACCATGAGCGAACAACCGCTGTTGCTCCTGTCGGGCCCGAACCTCAACCTCTTGGGGGAACGCCAGCCCGACGTCTACGGCAGCGACACCCTGGACGACCACGTGGAGGCCGCCCGGGTCGCCGCGGCCGCCCGCGGCCTGGTGCTCGAGCACCTCCAGTCCAACCACGAGGGCGAGATGGTGGACGCCATCCACGGGGCGCGGGGCCGCTGTGCGGGCATCGTCGTGAACCCCGGGGCGTTCACCCACTACGCGTGGGCCATCCACGACGCCCTGGCTGCCTTCGAGGGCCCGGTGGTCGAGCTCCACCTCTCGAACCCCGCCGCCCGAGAGCCGTGGCGCCACACCTCGGTCGTCGCACCGGTCGCCGCCGGAACCATCGCCGGCTTCGGCGGGGCCGGCTACCGGATGGCCGTCGAAGCGGTGGCCGACCTCCTCGACGGGTGAGCAGCGGACCGCTGGCCGGGCTGGCGCCCCTGCGGGTGGCCGATCGGCTGGACCGCCTCAGGGCGTTGCTGGATCCGGCCGGGGTCGACGGGCTGCTGGTCACCTCGACCACCAACGTCCGCTACCTGACGGGCTTCACCGGTTCGTCGGGAAGCCTCTGGGTGGATGGCGATCGGGCGGTCCTGATGACCGACGGCCGCTACCGGGACCAGGCACCCGACCAGGTGGCTGCTGCCGGGGCAGCGGTCGACGTCGAGGTGGTGGGCGGTTCCGATCACTCGCCGGTCTCCACCTTGGCCTCCGGCTCGGCCCGGGTGGGCCTGGAGGCGGGGTCGGTGACATGGGCTGAACAGCGACGCCTGGCCGACCTGTTGTCCAGCCCGCCGGTGGCGACCGACGGGCTGGTCGAGGGGCTCCGCGAGGTGAAGGACGAGGGGGAGGTGGCTCGCATCGCCGAGGCGGCGGCCATCGCCGACCGGGCCCTGGCCGAGGTCCTGCCCTCGATCGTCTCCGGTGCGGTCGAGGTGGACGTCGCCATGGCCCTCGACCAGGCCGTTCGGGCCGGCGGCGCCTCGGACCGGGCGTTCGAGACGATCGTGGCCGCGGGGCCCAACAGCGCCCTGCCACACGCCCGCCCCGGCCGACGCCCCATGGCAGATGGCGACCTGGTGGTATGCGACTTCGGTGCGATGGTCGACGGCTACCGGTCGGACATGACCCGGTCGCTGCGGATCGGCGGTCGGGGATCCGGTCGGGCGGCCGACATGCTGGGGGCGGTACTGGACGCCCAGCTGGCCGGGCTGGCAGTCGTGGGCGACGGGGTTCCGATCGCCGAGGTGGACGCCGCCTGCCGATCCTCCCTGGAGGCCGTCGGCCTGGGTGGGGCCTTCTCGCACGGCACCGGCCACGGCGTCGGCCTCGACATCCACGAGGGGCCGGCTGTCTCCTCCACCTCCACTGGTACCCTTCGGGCCGGCCAGGTGGTCACCGTCGAACCGGGGGCCTACCTCGGGGGCTTCGGCGGTGTGCGCTGGGAGGACACCGTCCTCGTCACCTCCGACGGCCACCGTCAGCTCACCCGGTCACCCAAGGACCCGTGAGCGGACGGGCAGGTTCACCCAGCCCAGGTCACCGAGCCCCAGCAACCGAGCCCTTCCCGCCGAACCTTCACAACCGAGCCCCAATCCGGAGCGGACATGCCCACCATCACCACCAACGACCTGAAGAACGGCATGACGCTGGAGCTGGACCGAGACCTGGTCCAGGTGGTCGACTTCCAGCACGTCAAGCCCGGCAAGGGCCACGCCTTCGTCCGGACCACGCTGCGCAACGTGCGCACCGGTGCGGTCGTCGACCGGACCTTCCGGGCAGGTGAGAAGGTCGAGCGGGCCATGATCGACAAGCGGTCGATGCAGTTCCTCTACCGGGACGGTGCCGACTACGTGTTCATGGACGACGAGACCTATGACCAGATCCAGATCGCGCCGAAGACGCTGGGTGATGCCACCAACTACGTCATCGAGCAGAGCACGACGATGGTCCTCATGTTCGGCGACGAGGTGATCGGCCTAGAGCTCCCGGCCTCGGTGGAGTTGGCCATCTCCCAGACCGAGCCGGGCATCCAGGGCGACAGGGTGTCGGGGGCCCGCAAGCCGGCCACGCTGGAGACGGGCCTTATTGTCCAGGTACCGCTGTTCATCGAGACCGGCGAGCGGGTCAAGGTCGACACGCGCTCCGGCGAGTACCTCAGCAGGGCCTGACCCGCCTCGCCATGGCCCGGCCGACAAACCCCATCGGTTCGCGGCGGGAGGCCCGCGAGTCGGCGCTCGCCATCCTCTATGCGGCCGAGTCCCGGGGCGAGGGGCTGCTCGAGGTGCTGGCCACCCAACCGGTGCCCCCGGGCGGCTACGTCATCGAGATCGTGGAGGGCCTGGCCGGGGTGCTGGTCGAGGTGGACGACATCATCGGCCGGTTCGCCGAGGGATGGCGGACCGACCGCATGCCGGCCGTGGATCGGGCACTGCTCCGCATGGCGGTGTACGAGCTTGGGTACCGGCCCGACGTTCCCACGTCGGCCGTCCTCGCAGAGGTGGTGGAGCTGGCCGGCGACTACTCGACAGAGCGGTCGGCAAGGTTCGTGAACGGGGTGGTCTCGGGGATAGCCGACGAGCTACGGGGCGGGTCGTGATGGAGGGCGTCTGGCCGTCGGTGGCCGTGGTGGTGCCGAACCATTCCAGGATCACCGAACTCGAGGAGGCCATCGAGTCGATCGAGGCTCAGGACTATCCGGGGCGGATCCATGTCTATCTCGTCTACCGGCCGAGGCCGGAGATCGAGCCGGTTCTGGCCCGCCTGGGCCCCGCGGTCACGGCGATCCGCTCAGTTGATGAGATAGGCAGAAACTCGTTGGCCACCAAGCGGAATCTGGCCATAACCGCGTCGACGGAGGACCTCATCGCCTTTATCGACGACGACGACCTCTGGCATCCGCAGAAGTTGCGTGCCCAGGCAGAGGTCTTTGCGTGGGGGGTCGAAGTGGTGGCAGTCGGGTCTGACATGATCACCTTCGACGGAACCCCGAACTGGCCGGATCCCGTCAGCGGGGCTCGGATCCTGTCCGTCTACCGGAGATCGCTGGGCGATTCGCTCTGCACCTCGTCACTCCTGATGGACGGGCCGACGGTTCGGAGCCTCCTGATGGACGAGAGGCCGTACTGGTTGGGCGTCTCCGACTACCACCTGAAGCTCCGACTCGGTGCGGTGGGATCTCTGTACCGAATGGATGGAGCCCTTGTCGCCTACCGGGTGGGCCACGACGCCATGTTCGCCCAGGACGTTCGCCACAACCTGGCTCTGGCCCTGAGCGTGCTCGCTTCGTACGACGAGGACCGCCCGGTGGTCCGACGACTGGTCGCACTCCATGTGCTTTGGGTCGCTGTCTACTCCCGTGTCGGCCTGGGGTCCGTTTCCGACCGTGCCGTCACACGATTGGATGAAGCGCTCAATGGTCGGCTCTTCGGACCGGCGGACCGGGTCCTGTGGCGACTCGTGGTCGTCTGGTGGCGCCTGACATACCGATGGACCGGCCCGAGAAGGATCGTGCGCTGGGTCCGTCGTACAGCGCTTGGTCGGGCGTGAGGATGTTGGCCGGACCCGACCAGCAGGACGACCTGGAGCTGCCCGAGCCACCGCTGGCCGGGAAGCGGTGCCGGCTCCGGTCCTGGGAGCTCGGCGATGCCCCGGCCCTGGCAGCCGCATGGTCTGACGCAGAGGTCAGGCGCTGGCTCCCGGTTCCGGACGTGGTCGATCAGGTGGCCGCAGCGGCCTGGATCGCCGGCCAGGCGGATCGGCGGCAGGCCGGCCTGGCCCTCGACCTGGTGGCCGTGGAGCAGGGCATGGGGCCGGTCGGGGACCCGGCAACCGGTCCGGCCGTGGGCGGCGAGGTGCTGGGCGAGGTCGGCCTCTCGGCCTTCGACCCTGAGCGGGGCGCTG
>ERZ651768.733-NODE-733-length-24432-cov-5.305317_pt1 | contig 24432 bp, 18 predicted proteins | sample MGYA00514754_ERZ651768 | MGnify/ENA metagenome assembly ERZ651768
ATCCCAATCCATCCTATTGAATCTCCCTCCTATTGGACCATGTGAATTCCCAAAATAATGTGTACCAGATTTTAGCTGAACCATGATGGACCTATCTGTCAACAAATAGGGTGTTCCAACTATCCTAGATGAATGAGTCCAAATATTTAAAAAATTATAATTATTACTGATCAAATAAGTATGAGATTGATCGGAAAAGTTTGAAAATAGTGTTATCCCATTATATACATCGCAAACACAGTAATTACAGAGAACAAAATAGAGAATGGCAGGTATTGGTCTTCGTCTATCCATTAATTAAAATAAAAAAGGGCAGAAAATATCTGCCCTTTTTTCAATCTGATCTTTTTATCTAATATGCTAATCGCATAGCAACTATTGAGTTCGTGCCAAAGTCTCCCATAGGAAGCATCGAGTAGTCAACACTGAGATTCATACCGATGAACCTGGAAAGATCCAATGACGCTCCAAAAGAAACACCATCAGAAGGATTTGTATACCAGTCACCAGTGACCTCTGTTGTTTCGTAATCGGCACTACCAACCTTATGCTCCAGTGTCTGAGCTCCTGCAGAGGACTGCATACCAACGGAAACTGATGCCAGCCCTGCTACAGTATATCCCGCAGACAATTTAAGCTCATCCGTCGCATAGTAGTTACTGGTGTAGGTCAAACCTAGATCTGCTCCGGCTATATTATAGCTGAGCCCCATATCAAATAGGAAGGGTAGGTCGAAGGATGCCGCATCGATCTTATAGAACTCCACCGGACGATCCCCGCCCTGGGCATTGGCCAGGATCCCGAGACCCTCACCGCCATACTTCATTGGCTGTCCAAAATTCTTAAGGACAAAACCTATATCCAAACCATCCATGCCCAAGAGTCCCTTATACTGGACCCCGAGATCGAATGAGCTTCCACTGGCTGACACACGGCCAAAACTCTCGCGAACCAGGTTGGCATTCACACCCACACTGGTATTGTCAGACAATTTTCTTGAGAGTGTCCCGCCGATAACAGAAAAGTTCGGAGTGAACACCTGTCCTGTTCCATCAGGAAAGAAAACGGTGGTCTCATCAATATCACCGACAGAGAATGTGCGCACAGAAACACCTAACTTATAATCTCCGAGACCTGTAGCGATCCCAAAAAAGTTATTCTGTATGTCAGCGATATACTGTCTATTGGAAAAGATCACATCGACCGAGTTCTCGCCCATGGATAGCCCTGCTGGATTCCAGAAGACCGCATCCATACCTGTTGCCGTGGCCACAGCGCCACCACCTGAAAGATAGCGGGCACCCGGAACGACCAACAACTGGGTAGATGACGATGTTCCCATCCTGGAATTCTGTCCGAAGACCAGAGGACTAAGAACAAGAACTATCAGAGTCGCTATAAATTGTTTTTTCATTTTATTCTCCATTATAGTTTGTCATTAATAGTACTTGAGCACTTGTGTTTCCTGTACAAGCGCAAGCTTTAAGATCTTCTCTTCTCCGCCGGATGTGACCCGAACGATATAGAGCCCACTGGCGACCGGGTAACCATACTGGTTCTCCAGGTCCCAGTTTAGGAACTGGGTTGCGTCGTTCTTTTCGAGATGACGCACATAGGTTCCACCCATTGTATAGATATCAATGGTGGCCTCCTGCGGTAGATGATTAAAAGACACATATTTATCCTTACGGCTGGTCTCCAGCTCATGGAACCCATAATAAGGGTTGGGGTAAACATTCACATTTTCCACATCATTGGAAGATGCTGTAGCATTGGCCTGTGTGCTGAACGAGAACTCGTCAACCCCTGCCTGAATAGGATTCGCGTAGTTGAACGTGAGCACATCCCCCTGGTTGAACTGTGTGTCCCACCAGACAACGTTCCAGGTCTGATAATCATAAATATTCACCGCTCCATAGTCACCAAGCTCACTGTAGGGAAGATGGATGAAGTGAGTATACATACGATTATAGTAATTGAAACTATAGACCGTGTCACCAGAAGCATAGGTCTGGCTCCTATCGTAGATATCAATATCTATCTGCTGTGGCCCATCAGGAGCCTCCATATCCCAGACCTCGAACGGTATCTTGATCCTAAAGGGACCAGAGCCGTCATTTGGAAATTCTGTAGTACCTGGGTCTGGATGGTTTGTTAAATCGTCTAACCTCGACCCACTAATGAAAGCATATGAACCACCCTCATCTAACGCTGGATAGTATACAACCCCACTTGCCGTCACGGTTGGTTCATCCACGATCTCACCTGTGAACCGTATCTGGATATCTCTCTGAAGGATATCTGTGGATGTGATACCACTCCCCCAGGTATCCACAGCGCGGGCCGTAAGAGCCCAGCCATGCTGCGCATAGGAACCAAGGTCAAAATAGGCCTCACCAACCACGCTAATATCCAATGGCCCGGCTTCGAAGGTCCAGCCGTACCAGTCATTCGGTGCGGCATAGCCGCCAGTTACATTCACCTGAAGACCATTGAGCGTAACAGCAGCAGAAGAATTATGGTGCAGCTTGGACATATTGTCCACACTGAGCCCACCATAGATGTCCTGACCGCTGACGAATGTTTGGTCCGCTAAAAGCACTGTGCTGCTTGAGTTTCTCATGTTCCAATGGGTCTCTGTCTTGAACTCATACCCAAGCTCAGAGATGATCGTAGAACCAACAGCATTGACAGTGGTACCTCCATAGAAGGATTCGTACCCATCATCATACACAACATAACCAATGGTTAACGCTTCAAAGGCAGTTTGCGGGTCACCAGTGAACCAAGGATCGACATTCACAGTAAATACATTACCGGTCTCGAACGCTCCAAATCCATAACCAGTGCCCACTGTTCCAAAGATCAATGAGTCACCATCATACGTGCCTTCAAGATTAACGCAGTTTTGACCAGAGCCGGTCCCATAGGAACAAACGTTCCCACTACCGGTAATGGCCCAACTGTTCACATAGGTTGAAAAGCCATCAGGAAAGTTGAACTGGACACCATCGATCCAGGCGCCCAAACACGCTAGTTCAAAGGTCAACACAAGATCAATCGTACCAACGTCCGCAGAAGCAATGGCCGCTCCCCCAACGGTGGACGCGGAACAATCAAAGACCCTGCCAGCACCCCTTGGGGTTGAATCAGTAGAAGCATATTGCCAAATACCAGCAAGATCACGATAATAATGCTGATTATCAAAGTAAACAGTGTAGGTGTCATCTACAAGATTACCAGAGTTAATGATATTCACATCCACACTGGCGTTCGCTGTTCCTGTATGGTCAACGGTTACTTCTGACCCGTTGGCGTTATTCACAGTGACACCGGGGTTCGCATCATGCGGGAATGCGGTCAGTCTTGCTTCGCCAGACTCCAGCGTTTTGAAAGGGCTCCCCTCATTATCCGCCAGAAAACTATACGCTGTCACAGCAAAATGATAGCCGACCCCATTGGACATGGGACGTCCACGGATCTCATCATAGTCCGTGTTGTAAAATCGTTGGACACCACTATTGGTACCCGTTTGTTTCGCAACTTCAACAACCAGACCGGTCAGGGGATCCACTGCGGGATCCAGAATATTCTGCACCAGGTTGATCTTATCAAAAGTGGCGACCTTGACACCTTCTGTCAGCGGAGAGCCGGCACCAGGTAACTGATAGACATTGTAGCCTTCGAACACGAAGCCAGCACTTTCCAGTTCCTCTGTGGAACTAACAGCAGCTGCATCAGCGCCCCAGTCCAAGCTTATCCTGCCATCCATTTCCACGGCCGAAAGAGATGGGCGCGTGGGAGCACTGGGCAGACTGAATTTATTATCATAGGCGAACTGTGCATAGGTATCCACGAACTTGGCCACGGATACGGATGAGACAGCGTCCAGACCGATACCGGCCGCAAGAGCGAACACGACATCGGCAGTATCACCCAGGTTCATGACAAATGGGCCGCTCGCCATCACCAGGCGTCGATCACCAGGAGGCAATTGAACACCATCGACCCAGCCGCTACCGCTAACAGGGTCACCAGAAAGAGCAAAATTTGTTACTTCACCGGTGGAGAGATCCGTCCAGGGGACCTGCACAGGATACTCAGGCCGGGGGAGAAAACCTTCCATGAGGTTAAAGAACTGCAACGAACCATTATAGGAAGAAAGGTCCGGGTCGCTAATGGATGAACCGGCACCAAAATAGGTGAAGGATGTCATTCCCAGTGTATCCCCAGCCGCAGTGACCGGACCCTGGAGAAAGTCATACCCGCCCGCAGGACAGGCCAGATTATAGATACCATTGAACACACCGTCCAGACGATTGCCATTATAGACATAGCCGAAGGAAAGATCTATATCACAACCAACATAGTCATCAGTGTAGGTCCCAAGGTCTGGGTCGGACCACTGTGTAAAATAGACCGTGTCCAGTACGGCCGGGGCCAAATAATCACTACCATCGGGAAACCCGGTATAGATAAGCCGGGCACGCTTGAAATGTATGTTCCCTAATGGATCGCTCGCACCAAAGGCGTAGGCCCACATTGTTACCTGAAGCTCCACACCAACAGGGTCGGCCCCATACAAACTCGGAGCCGAGTTTACCACATCACCAGTGGGTAAACCAGAATCTTCATCGACTATCGTTGGAATATCAGAGGACACTGTCCAAAGGGTCTGGTCCGCTCCTGGGTAACCAGGAACATCGACCGCAGGATCATAGGACCCGTCATTATTTGTATCATCATAGGGAGCTCCCCAGTGTGCCGGCCAATTTTCCCAGTCGTGTTGATACTGGGCCCTAACGGACGCCTCATCACAATCAGCGCCAGCATTGAAACAATAATTAGTGGCGTCAGTGCTTAGGTCTGCGGTCGCATAGTCCGTGCGCACTCTCCAGACATGGGTCGTGGTAGGATCCAACGATCCCGCAACGGTCCCATCAGCATTGTATATGACCTTACCAGCGTGTGTTCCATGATAATATGTGGAACCGCCAACACGAATAGGTTCAGTATCTGGATATTCGCTGGACTTCACTCCCCAGAGCATACCGTCCTCATAGATCAGGCCACCGGTAAAGATGGGATAATCCACCTGCTCGCCATTGGGACTCCCCGATGTCGTACCAGCGCCATTCTTATAGATCCAGCTTGCCATATTGTTGATATTAAGAACTGATATTGTTGGTCCATCACCGCCGGCCGCATCATCCATCACTCCATTCATGGAGGACGAACTTGATCCCGTCTTTCCAAAGAGAGCGGTCAGGAGGAACCCAGACCAAACGATCATGGTTACAAGATTTCTTTTCTTCATGGTTTTTATACCCTTTTCTTTGATGTTTGAACTAATGCAACTACTTAGAAACTAACGCTGGCGCCAAATTTCACGATCCGGGGAGAGCCAAATAGGTCTTGGCCGAAATCCCACGAGTAATGCTGTCTGTTCGCCAGGTTAACATTTTCATAGAGGTCCACATAGAGGTCGCCATTCGCGGCCACGATCTCTGTGCTCAATTTTGGATCTGTAAGAAAGTTATCATCATAGGCATTTCCGGACCGATGATAAACATTGATCACATTCTTTGTATCGAATAAATTTTCTACATAGGCAAAGAGCTGCACACCAACACCACCAAGGCTCAATGTATAGTCTGCCTTGAGGTTCACATAGTTCTGCCATGGGGTCGTGGACATACCGACCGGCTCCTGCGGCTCTCTTGAGCGAGCATCCTGTAAAAGCGCACCCTCATTGGCCGCCCGCTGTCCCATACCACCATCACTCAGAGTGAACGGGTGTCCACTGTTGACCTTATACTGGAGATTGAACCCCAGTCCAGACAACAGACCTTCATCCGCACCAAAGCGGTAATCCATGGAGACCGCACCGCGGTGCTTGTTGGTATAATAGAGCGGAGAGATCATCATTGGGGGTGGGCTCAGTGCGTTCTGGTCCAGGTTCCCTGCATTTGAATTGGGGTCTGAGTTTATGCCGCGTGCATCAGACCAGGTGTAGGACGCATAGGTCATCAAACGGCTGATACGACGTGTTCTCAGCGTGAACTCAAAACCATTGACAGTGGTAAAATCCCCATTCTCGTAGTATGGCGCATCTGCACTGGCACCATAGGTATTATCGATCCCTACTTCATGCTTATGATCGAGCAAGAGCTGTCCGGTAGTGTTCTTGGCAAACGCCGTCACATCTATCGCAGCATCAGGCAGGAACTGGTAGCTCATGCCAACCTCATACTGGGTGGTCTCGATCGGATCCAGGTCAAAGCCCATGGGGTCCGGTGTGTAATTCTGTCCACCCCAGACCAGGTGCATATAACGGGTCGAGGCATAGGGAAGGTCCAGCTCGGGCATCTGGGCGAACTTACCATACTGTAGATGAAACACTGTTTCATCAGTGACCGGGAAGGCCAGCCCTAAGCGTGGCTGGAGACTGGTCTTTACGGTTGACTCACTGAACTGGTCCGTATAGATCCCTTGGTTGCTCTCGTCCCAGCCCGGGTTCGCTGGATCATTCATTTTCCAGTCATCCATATTGAACTGGTCCACACGAACGCCCATGTTGACCGTAATATCTCCGGCCTCATACTTATCATTGACATAGAAGGACATAGAGCTTGGTTCTCTGGGACCATCGAAACCTTCGTCATACTCATTGCCATAGTCATCATAACCGATCTGGCCACCGCGCAGGTACAGGCTTAAGGCATCCGTAACTGTCTCGTTACTGCCGCTCGCTGCATCATCAAAACTGGCAACATCATCCGATGTGGCGACCAGTCTGTTCACCTGTTCCATCGCACTGGTGCTCAGGTAATACTTGCGATAGGTATATTGCTTGATATCAAGTCCGGCCCGGATCTCATGGTCTCCCATTTGATAGGTCATACCAGCATCAATACCTAAGGTGGTACGATTATTCTTGCTCCAGCCCGTGGTTATATCACCCGGACGCTGGAACGGGAAAAGACCCACATAGTAGCTTGTGGGGTCTGTGTAGGATGTTTTCCAGTTCGCACCCGCATCAGCATTCATTGTTGTAGCAACGGATGCAGAATCGTGCCACATAAGGGCATCCTGGAACCCACTGGGTTTCCCAAAAAGACCATCATAGGACTCATAACTGCGGTTCATCGTGCTAAAACCAGCAGTAAGGAGAAAGTTAGGGTTCAAAAAGAAATTGACACGGGTGGCAAGCATGGTGAGCGACCTCTCACTCTCGGGCAGTCTATCCGTGTTGAACATATAATAGATGGGCAGAGAATTGCTTTGCCAGGACGAATTATCCATGACACCTGTAAAACGCAGATTCAGTGGCCCAAAATCCATTGAAGCGGTAGTGTTGAGCTGCATGTTATCCCGTTGCCTGTGAGCGATCGATGATCCATCGAATGAGACCTGGATAGTGTCACCATCAGGGGTCACGCCAGACTCGAAACTCGGAAGGTCATCCACCGCACCATCACCATCCACATCAATATCAAAGCTCTCATAGAAACTCGGGTTCCAGTCATCAGTGTGTGACTGCCTAAGGGCCGCAAAGAACCTGACCGGTCCGAGCGGGCCGCCAATTGTCGCTGTCATATCCGTATAGCCATAATCCCCAGATTCAAAGCGGACATTACCACCAAACTCGTTACCGCCTGTGCGAAGGGTCTGCCGCACCACGCCGGAGTTAGCGCCGCCCACATGGGCACCGTAACCACCAGCCTCAACGGCAATCTCGGCCAGTGCTTCTGGTATGGCAGAGATATCACGCCCTGTATTGATCACATCCGTGATCTGAGCACCATCAAGGGTATAGGCTACTTCTTCCGCACGACTTCCGCGGATGTGCAGCTTGCCATTGGTGATGGTAACACCGGCCTGCATATCGAGCATGCCGGTCACACTGCGTGATGCCGCGTTTTGAATTTCTTCTGAATCAACAGTGCGAACAGAGTTGGTAGCGCTAGGTTCTATCAATCGTTTTTGGCCCACGATAGTTATCGCCTCTCCCTCAATCGCCGATGATTCCAAACTAAAATCCATCGGTGTGGTCAGGTTAACCTTGACCACCACATTTGACTCTGTAGTGCTCTTATAGCCGATATAAGATGCGGTCACAGAATATCTACCTGCTGGAACATTCAGGATGGTGTACCCACCATCTCCATCTGTAGCAGCACCCATGCTTGTACCATCAACGATCACATTGGCACCAGCAAGGGCCTGCCCATCGGATGAGCTGACCGTTCCTCTAAGCTTACCAGTGGTTTGCGTCCAAGCAAAGGATACGATAATAAATAGAGCTACTAATTTTGAGAGTTTTCTCATTGTTCTGCCTCCGTATTGCATTAAAATATTAGTTTAGTTAATTATTCGGTGTGAGCACACAATGAGCCCACCTCACCCCAAGAATGTTGACTGGGAACCTAAAAGCATGTACAAAACAAGTCAAGTTTATTTTTTAAATACTATTTTCCGGTTCCAGACCACTGTAGATCAATGAAGGGGACCCAGGTTTCTATGATAGGAATATAGGGTAGTATCCTGGCTTGAGATCCAAACGGAAAGCGCGCCCACACGAATTTGTAACCACATAATAGTCGTAAATGTTCATTTATTTCCCAGAACAATACTCCTTTATGCTCGAGAGATAGGTCACCATTAAAACCGGGAAGAATATGTGCATCGGCATCCACCAGATATCTCAATTTCTTAGTGATGTTCCCTGCCAGGTCCGCACCAAAACGTACGGCCCACTTATTATAGAAAATACCTAAGCGATGATAAACAAGTGGTAGGTCAATAGTTGTACGCTGATCAAGACCACTGAATGATAGACCCAACGACAGACCTGTTTTGATACTTAAGTATGTGGATGTGAACAGCGCCCGGGTCATGAGCAGGTCGGTGTACAGCCCCAAGAGTCTGGGGATAGGCTCAAAATCCGGGGAGATCATGCCAAACTGACCCTTATGGGTTAACATATTTAAAAGTGGTGTGGGATAAAACCCCCCATATCGGGATGCTGTGGCCCAGTTTCCTATGTTCTTTTTGGAAATTTTAATGGAGAGATTGGGCATGACAGAGAACAGGAGTGGGTGGATAGAATATTCCATTCTTTCAGATACGCCAAAGCGAAAAGGTTGGAAAACCCCGATATCCCATCTTTTTTCAGGCAGGGAGAATGCGGAATGATGGGCCCAGTGTTGAGCACTGAACAGCTGACCGATAAGGATAATCATAGATATAAGTTGCTTCACAGTAATTACTCAGCGTGTTTCCATGTTCAATGTTGCCACAACTGGCATATGGTCACTTAATTCCCAGAGTGACTGGTATGTAGAATCGGTTCCCGGGACCCAGCCTTCTGAAAGATTAGTGAACAGATAATCAAGCTTACGATCGTATCTATGATCACCACCATGGATCTCATAGCTAGTACTGGGTGCGTGAGTAAAGTTCCCTGGGTCGTTATTCTCAGTGGTACCTATGGCCGGTATATAGGCATCATACAGTGGTTGCAGTATCTCAGGTTCCCCGGGGAAATTTCCAAAATAGCTTCCTTCCTTATGATGGGGTTCTTGCCCAACAATATGAAAATATTCTCCAGAACACATATCGTATTCACAATAATCGAACACGCTCGCTCCGGGAGGTAAGGAGTTTAGATCCCCGCCGCTCACAAACCAGTTTCCAGCAGTATTTATCTCAGACAAAACATCTATATACTTATCAATGTGCTTTTTCTTGGTATCATCTGTCGCAAAGGCTGTGGCATGAATATTTACAGCATATAGGTCTAACTCTGATAATGTTACCTTCAGGATATTGCGCCGAAGATAAAAATATTTCATGAGATCGCTCTGGTCCGTTCTCAATCGGAGCTGAATACGTTCAGCATCAGATAACTCATACTTGGATAGAATAGCATTACCCATATCGATACGACCGATGCCATCAGAAGCAATATAATCTGCCTGCCATACAGATGCATAACAACCATAGTTCATGGATGTATTATCTAATAGATACTGGACCTGATCAGTATACCCTGAACGTTTAGAGAAGATATCCACTTCCTGCAACATGATGATATCGGGGTCTATCTCCTGGATCTTGACCGCGATCTTGTCCATATTGGAATCAACCCGGTCTTTCTTCAGGATAACGCTGTCCCCGCAGGAGTCGCCAAAGAATGGGAATCGGGCCGCACCAAATCGGATGTTCCAGGTCATTACAACAGGATCATTCTTTACACTGACAGGAATAATGTTGGATGATGTATACATTTGAGCTTCAGAAAGATCCGAGAATTCATTCACGAACGGTTCACAGCCTAAAAAAACGATGACGAACAGCCCAACCAAAGCTGTGCCCAACACCTTATGTATATAGACAGTCAATTATTTCAATAGTGTTAGACCATTCTCCGGTGGTCTGCCTATAACCGCTTTATTACCGCGAACAATGATAGGTCTCTCCATTATTTTTGGATAATTGGCCATAGCCTGAAATAAGACACTATCATTATCTAAGAATTGTATCAAATCATTGTCTTTGAACTCTGTCTCATTCCGGCGCACGAATTCTTTGGGCCTTAGACCCATCATTTTTGAAAGATCTTTCAATTCATTTATAGCAAGCGGGGTTTTCAAATACTCAATTATCTTTGGTTCAATACCATTTTCTTTTAAGAGCTGCACGGCTCTGCGACTTTTTCCTCACCAAGGATTATGGTATACAATGACCTTTTTCATTCTTATTCCTTTTCTCTTGAACAGTTAATAATGGAAGAAAATTAATCACTTCATTCCCTGATTAGATAGGGTTAATGGTTTAAAATGGTTATGCCCACATTCTTTGTATGGACCACATAGGAATTAATCATTAGAAAAGGCTGGTCTGCCCGCCATCAATATCCAGATCGATCTCATCCCCCTTACGCAAGGAATTCACTATTATATCTGCCTGCCGTGTTGGCTCTGGGATACGATATTTCGTAGCACAGGATAGAACAATATCCATGGAACTATGAAGGTCAGACCTGTGTCCAACAGAGATAAAAACCGGGTTCACACTATCTTTTGTGTGTAGGACCAAACCAATTTCTTCTTCTCCATCCATTAAAGTAGAATGATTCCCCCGTTCTTTTTTCATTTTATTGAACGACCCTACTAATACTTTTTTTGCTACACCAATTGACGGGAGGTCAAAAATAACACCAAGGTGCGAAGCGAGCCCAAAGCGTCGTGGATGTGACACACCATGAGCATCGAACATGACCACATCAGGTGTGTTCTCCAGCTTCTGAAAAGCGTGAACGACCGGGGGTCCTTCCCGAAAGGCCAACAGACCGGGTATATAAGGAAAGGTGACCTTTTCCGTAGAGCTACAGTATTCCACGAGCGTTAGTTCAGGAAAACGAAGGACCACCACCGCAGCATGGACCAGGTCAGACCCGATATCAAAAGAAACATCTGCTCCGGCAATAAGCTGTATCCTTTTCGGGAGCGGACAGGTCTTTACTTTATCACGCAATGTGTCCTGGATAGCAGAGGCTTCCCGTGGAGTCAGGTTCCAAGAATGAAATCGAGCTGGTCGCATCAGTTTGGACAAATCTACACCAAGAATACGGAAAAAGGAATTCTCCTTGGTGGCGATCGAGTTATATAGGGAATGCGATGCTGATCAGACTGTTTATAGCCAACACGGTTTGGTCTATATAACGGATGCTATATCATTGAACGGTTTTTTTGATAGAATCGGCACTTGTGCATCTATAGCGGGATAGCCAACAGGGATCAACAGAAATGCTCTTTCATTCTTTGGACGCTCAAGGATCCTTTCAAGAAAGCCCATTGGGCTTGGTGTATGGGTCAGTGTTGCAAGCCCGGCATTATGCAGAGATGTGAGTAAAAATCCAGACGCGATACCGACAGATTCATTAACATAATAATTCTTGCGCTGACCCTTATTGTCGAGCTCATATCGTTGACGAAAGATCGCTATTAGATAGGGCGCCATCTCTAAGAAAGGCTTATGCCAGTCAGTTTTAAACTGATTGAGATCTTTCAGCCAATAGTCTGGAGCGCGATGTGAATAAAATTCTTTTTCTTCCTTTTCTGCTGCGCGCCGTATTTCTTTTTTGACTATTGGATCCTGGACGATGACAAAGTGCCAGGGTTGTTTATTCGCCCCAGAGGGTGCTGACGCAGCGGTCTTGACCGCATTCTTGATGATACCAATTGGGACCGATCTGTCTGAAAACTCCCGAACTGTGCGCCGGGTTTTCATCAATTGTAAATATTTTTCAGAACGGTCTACCATTTCCGTTTCCACATATGTTCTAAAACTCACTTTTTGAAATGCCATACTATATTCACCTAATGTATTTTTCCTGCAAAATTTACAATAAGGTTTCAATTGAACAGTCTATTCAAAACAGTGAGGCCCATTTCCGGATATGTTCATTTAGTGGTCATTTATCTGGTTTGGGGCAGTACATATCTGGCAATACGTATTGGTGTACAGGATAGTGGGGGATTCCCTCCTTTGATAATGGCCAGCTCGAGAGGGCTGGTGGGTAGTTTCATATTATTTGTGCTGATCAAGAGTGTCTGGGGTCAAAGACTCAGACTGGAAAGAACTCACCTAAAGTTCTTGGCCATAACTGGTTTGTTACTATTTATGTGTGGAACAGGCGGGGTATCCTTTGCAGAAACAATGGTTGGCTCTGGTTTCGCTGCCTTGATCATTGGTGGTACCCCGCTAATGGTAGCAATCATTGAAACAATAATTGATAGGAAATATCCTTCGGCCTTGTTCATTGTTTCTCTTATCATTGGTCTCGCTGGGATTGCTATCTTGAACGGACCGGCCATTATTCTTCGGGACACAGCGCAGATAAAAGGGGTCGTCATTTTGGTATTAGCATCTTTTTCATGGGCAAGCGCAACGATAATTCAAAAACGGAAACTGATGGGGTCATCACCGATCATGAACTCTGCCTACCAGCAATTAATAGGAGGGTGCGGGCTTTTGATCTTGTCTGCCACCCTTGGAGAGCCTGTGCCTACTCCTACAACCCATGCATGGATAGCGTGGGGGTTTCTTGTTGTTTTCGGTTCGGTCATTGCTTTTACTTCCTACGTATACGCATTGCAGGCCTTACCGACCAATATCGTAATGACCTACGCGTATGTGAACCCGATCATCGCTGTTTATTTAGGCTGGTTGGTTCTGGATGAAAAGGTTACAGCCTGGACACTATTCGGGGCAGGATTGATCATCCTTGGGGTCATCGGTGTGTTCAGAGGTCAAAGGGGTCCAACAAATAAAAATTGACATCATACCAAAAAATCCTACTAAAATGATTTTCTATAGGTCAGCGTTGTTTCCCTGTCATGAATAAGACCGCGGTCTCACCCTTTTTTATCCAAGCTTGAGACACCAGCTCTATAAAAGCGCTCCAGACAGCCCCCCCCTCTTCCGATGTTTCTATCCCAGAGATTCGCGTAATATCCAAGGTTCTTGGCCCTATTTCTCGCTCCTGTACAGATAGGGCGGTTCCCTTGCTCTCATAAAGCACCCGCAACATCCAGGGTCCCCCTATCGGTCCTGGTACATTTAATCCTAAAGCCTTTGTGAGACTGTTTTCCCAGAACTCTGTCTTTTCTGCGTTTTCTTTGAACGCACTCACGACCGGTGCACAACCATCAGACTGGACGGCAACCATTCGCGGTAAGGGTCCAGCTATCCAGCCTAAGAACCGCATTTCTTGAAAAGCCTTCCACATTCCTATCAGGCCGGTACCACCACCAGTTGGATAGATGATGACATCCGGAAGAGACCATCCTAACTGTTCTGCCAGTTCATACCCTAATGTTTTTTTACCTTCGACCCGAAAAGGTTCTTTTAATGTTGAAAGATCGAACCAGGTTTCTTTCATCTCTTGCTTCATTTTTATAGCAGCATCAGCAATGGTGTTCCCATTGAAATAGATCCTTGCGCCATATTTCTTTGTATCACGCACAAAAGTGAAAGGAATTACATTTGATAGGTAAACATGGGCATCAATATTGCCGGCGTAACTGTAAGCAGCGGCAGCAACACCCGCATTGCCCGCCGAAGGAACACAGATGGTTTTTACCCCGGATTGCCGTAGCATGGATATGGCCATCGACATACCCCTATCCTTGAATGAACCAGTAGGGTTTATTGTCTCATTCTTTAGGCAATATCGCACTCCATTATATGTTTCTGGAGTGGTCAATGGTGTCCAACCTTCTCCCAGGCTGGTAATATACTCTGGTTCGACGGGCGGTAGAAAATTTCGATAGCGCCACATGGAAAGGTTTGATTCATCAATAGTATCCCGGGATAATGATCTCTTCCAATGATACTGGACCTCCAGCGGGTGCCCACAATCACACAGGGTGGGTGGATCATCTGTGTGAATCTGCTGACACTGGGTACATATAAGATCAAAGCTCATCATAGGTTCCTTAAGACCGTGTTTAAAAAAACAAGATCCTGCCAATAGTTATAGTATCTTATCAAATCATTATTTTAATTTATTCAATATATAAGAAGAAATAGGGCACCTATATTCCCATTGAGGACCCCCATATGATCTCATATCATATTATATACGCTTGTATTGCCATTTATTTTGTTCTTATGGTCATAATAAGTCTTCTCGCTAATAAAAAGATCAGGGGGAGCGTGGACTTTTTTGTTGCCGGACGAAGCCTCCCATTATGGCTATGCACAGCAACACTTACAGCCACCTGGTTTGGGGGCGGAACGGTCCTGGGCGCTGCTGGGGCCGCATACGATGGCGGTATCATACGGGTCATCGCGGACCCTATCGGGGCCGCATTATGCCTGATCCTTGCAGGACTATTCTATGTAAGAACAATTCGGCGAATGAAGATCCTTACTGTTGTGGATTTCTTCCAATTACGTTATGGAATGATCCCTGCTCAGATAGCTGCTATAGCCCAGCTTATACTTTATATTGGATGGTCCGGCTCTTTACTTATATCTATAGGTGTGATCATAGAAAATGTAATTGGCCTTCCTCAGGTAACTTCTATCGCGGTTGGGACCATGGTGGTCATTGCATACACGGTCCTGGGCGGTATGTGGGCTGTTTCCCTCACTGACTTTATTCAAATGGTTATAATCATCCTGGGGCTGGGACTGATCATACCTTTCATAGGATTAGAGAGTGGTGGCTTTGTTGAGTTGTGGTCAAATATACCAAAAGAAAAATTATATCTATTCCCTCAAAGCAGTGACGTATTGGACTGGCTCAATTATCTACAAGCATGGTTAGTGATCGGGGTTGGGGGCATTGCCGGGCAGGACCTATTACAGAGATCAATGTCAGCCAAGAACGAACAGGTAGCTGAATATTCTGCATATCTATCTGGAGCTATTTACCTGACCATTGGTTTGATCCCGGTTTTCATAGGTATTGTAGGGGCAGATCTTCTTCCCGAGATTGAAAACCCAGAATATATCGTGCCTCAGGTGGCCCTACGGTTCCTGCCCCCTATTGCTGCCGGCATTTTTATAACCGCACTACTCGCCGCTGTAATGAGCAGTGCCGATAGTGCTTTGCTGGCTTGTGGCAGTATTATCGGTAATAATATGATCTCGCAGTTTAAAAGGACAAAAGAGAATCCCTTGTTCTTCTCAAGAATTGCTATCCCTTGTTGTGCAATCTTGGCTCTGATAGCCGCACTATATTTCAAGAATATCTATCAATTGTTACTGGCATCATATTCTACATCATTAGTGGCACTGTTCGCACCTTTCACTGCAGGTATCTGGTGGAAAAAGACCAACACGTCTGGCGCAATTGCTTCTATGGGTTGTGGGTTGTTCTCCTGGATACTTTTTCAAATTTTACTTCCCTCTCATCCCGGTGATCTTTACGCAATGTTCATCAGCATCATTGCTCTGGTATTAGGTTCAGTTCTAACACAAAGATCAGATACTCCATTAGCGCTCACTGATCTGGATGGAAAACAGTTAACATGAATAGTATTATCCATGTATAAACAGTTTTTTCATTTGAAGAAAGGGGAGTCCTTTTTTCTGCTCGGGAACCTGGCCTATGCTATCATAGCATTTCATCCATTCTGGTCTGATAAGATCGTATGGGGGCTATCTGCAACAGGGTGGTTATTGGCCATATTCATGGTGGTCTCTCCCTTGTCCGCGTTATGGATCTTCCTATCAGATAAGAGCGATCATCGCGCATGACCATAGAACATATTATACTCACTATCTATCTGTTGACCTGCATGGCAATAGGATTGGTCGTTGCCAGGCGTGCGCTTGTTTCTGATGATGATTACTGGGTGGGTGGTCGAAGCATAGGGGTCAGTATGAATGCACTGGCGATCATGGCCGCACTTGCCAGTGGCGGTTCCATTGTTGGAGTAATGGGCTTGGCTTATAGCAAGGGGATCCCATTTGCACTATCTCTTTTTTCTGGGGCAGTCATCGGGTTCCCACTGGCATCTGTTCTAATAGCAAGCCCTTTACGGAATTTTGGGAAATATACCATTACGGACTTTTTGGCTTTTCGTTTTCCCCACCCGATCATTCGCGTTGGAGTCCCTCTTGTGATCCTATTTACGTTCACTATTTATATAATCGCTCAGTTAAAAGCAGCCGGGATCACTGCGGAAGGCCTATTGGGCCTCCCATATCATCAGGGGGTTGTCTTATTCACTATTGTATTCATTATTTATGTTTCTTTTGGGGGTATGTTGGCTGTCACGTGGACAGATATGTTCCAGGGGGCACTCATGATCGTGATCATTATAGGTACTGCTTTTTATCTAACGATCAATAATGATCTGAACACTCTCCCATTGATCGAAGCAACAAATCAATCACCGGATCTAGGGTCCTTAGAAAAACAATCGCTTATAAGCTACATTGGGTCATTCGTGATATGGGCAGCGGCCATATCGGTCGTTCCACACATTGTTATGCGTGTCTATTCATCCAAGGATAGTTATTCTGCGAAACTTTCATTGAATGTTGCGATCCTATTATACAGCGTTATGATACTCTCTTCCCTGTTTGTGATCGTCCCCATGGGGAAAATTCTTTTCCCTGACCTTCAAGATGCTGACATGGTGTTTTTAAGGGTGGTTGAGACCAGTTTTCCACCCATGGTCCGTGGACTGGCGGTTGCTGCCGTTATCGCCGCGGTAATGTCTACCACTGACGCCTTGTTGCTTGCCTGCAGTTCTGCAGTGGCCCACGATATCCTTGGTTATTTTCTTCCCGATCTTGAAGAAAGAGTGAACAATCGAATAAGGGTCTACAGTACCTGGTTGATCGGTCTGCTCGCTATGGCCTTTGCATTTGATCCTCCTGCTCTTATCACTGTTTTTTATTCATCCGCCATCGGAATATTATGCGCAGGATTATTTGTTCCAACCATTGCCGGGATCTGGTGGAAAGATGCTAATACGACCTCAGGAATATGTGCATTTCTATTCGGGATAGTAACCTATATCATTGTTCAATTCCTACCTGGAGCGCCTGCTCTATCAGCGATATTGTTTGCGCTACCCGCAAGCCTTGGCGGGCTCATAATGGGAAACCGATTTGGGGATCGCGTATCAGATAATATCGTTAAAAGTATATCCAAGCTACATGTGTAATATGTAATATATTTGATATTCATCATAAATCGTTTAATCGAATCATGGGTAAACACGCAGGGTCATTTAAGATCACTTATTCCACAATGAATGCTGAACTCTTGGAAGATTTTCATCAACAATTTGATATTGCATTAGCTAAAGTAAAAAATGAGATCGGGAGCGAACACCAGAACTGGGTAAATGGTGAAACAATAAAAACCGGATCAAGCAAAGAAAAACATTGCCCCACCGATAGCACTATCATTTTGGGGAAATTTGCTCAGGCTTCACGTAAACAGACCGATACAGCGATCCAAGCTGCACAGAATGCTTTCGTTCAGTGGAACCTGATCGGGTGGGAAAAACGGTGCAAGTTATTGTTAAACGCCGCTAAGATCATTCACGATCGTAGACACTATTTATCCGCAGTGATGAGCTTAGAGGTTGGGAAGAACCGTCTCGAGGCCATGGGTGATACTGAAGAATCAGCAGACCTCATTAGATATTATTGTCAGATCATGGCCAAGGAAAATGGTTTTATACGTCAGATGGGACGGCTCACACCAAATGAGAATGTAAAAGGACACCTGGTGCCATTCGGAGTTTGGGGGGTAATAGCACCATTCAATTTCCCCTTGGCTCTTTCAGCGGGCATGGCAGCTGGAGCCATGGTAACTGGCAACACGGTCATATTTAAGCCCTCCAATGATGCTCCCTGGACAGGAGCGCTTCTCAATCAGATATTCGTGGACGCCGGAATTCCTAAGGGTGTGTTCAACCTGCTTAGCGGATCGGGGTCTGTTGTTGGTGATGAACTTGTCTCTAATCCAGCCGTGGATGGTCTCGTTTTCACTGGATCAAAGAATGTTGGAATGGACATATATCATCGTTTTTCAAAGATATTCCCAAAACCATGTATCATAGAGATGGGTGGAAAAAATCCAGCAATTGTAACCAAGACAGCAGACCTTGAAGCGGCGGCGGAAGGTATCATGCGTTCAGCATTCGGTCTTGGGGGGCAAAAATGCAGTGCCTGCTCACGGGCCTATATTGAAGAGGACATATTCAAAGAGTTCATGGATATCCTGATTGAAAAGACGATGGCTATTGTGATCGGGGACCCAACAGCGAGGGAAACATTTCTTGGTCCATTGATAAACGAGGGTGCATACTCTTCTTATCAATCCTATATGGAATCAGCCAGGCAAGATGGTACTGTCGTTTATGGTGGGAATGTCTGTACAGGCTCAAATTTGGAGAAGGGGTATTTTGTGGAGCCAGCCATTATAAAAGATCTCCCGAATGACCATCCACTCGTAAAAAAAGAACTGTTCAGCCCGATCCTCTATGTGCGGTCAGTAAAAGGATTCCAGGATGCGCTTACGCTTGCGAATGATACTGAATATGGGTTAACGGCTGGCCTGTTCAGTAATGATAAAAAAGAAATAGATGATTTCTTCAATTCCATCCGTGCCGGTGTGACATATGTCAACCGGAGAAGCGGGGCCACAACAGGTGCTTGGCCTGGTGTTCAGCCTTTTTGCGGATGGCAATCCAGTGGTTCGACCGGTAAGGGATGCTGCGGGCCCTATTATGTTACCCAGTTCATGCGGGAACAAAGCAGGACCATTATGGAGACCACATAATAAAATGAGCAATGCTCCTTCGATCTTAACATCTTTGCCTGGTCCGAAAGCTCAAAGATTGATCGATGATGATCTGGGAGCAACATCCCCTTCTCTTATCAAAGAATATCCGCTCGCTGTTAAACAGGCAAAAGGAATGATGATAGAAGACCAGGATGGAAATATTTTCTTGGATTTTATGGCTGGTATAGCTGTTACAGGCACTGGTCACTGTCATCCGCAGGTTGTAAAAGCCATTCAGGATCAATCGAAAAAATTGCTCCATATCTGTGGGACAGATTTTTATTATACTGGTTATTCTGACCTATGTAAAAAACTCCAAGAGCTTGCCCCAGGGAATGATCCCTGGAAAGTATTCTTGAGCAATTCTGGTGCAGAATCAATTGACGGAGCCATCAAGCTTGCACGCTATCATACCAAGCGAAACAATATTATTGCATTTCATGGTGCCTTCCATGGTCGGACGTATGGTGCCCTGAGCCTGACCCGTTCAAAATCTGTACAGCGTGATGGTTTTGGACCATTTCTTCCTGGTATCCATCATGTGCCCTACGGAGCATCCACGGATACTATTCGGGACCATTTGAAAGAAAAGCGGGTCAACCCACAAACCATAGCTGCTGTTTTCGTTGAGCCCATACAGGGCGAAGGAGGGTACATCGTACCACCTGAAGAATTTTTAGAACAGGTCCGTTCTTTTTGTGACGAATTTGGTATCATAATGGTTGACGATGAGATCCAATCCGGTAACGGGCGGACAGGGAAATACTTTGCGATAGAGAACTGGGGTGTGGTCCCTGATATTATAACACTGGCAAAAGGATTAGGCTCTGGGATGCCGATCGGTGCCATAATAGCAAAAGAAAGTGCAATGACCTGGCCACCAGGAAGCCATGGTAGCACATTCGGAGGCAATCCTGTATCCTGCGCTGCATCATTGGCCACGATAGATCTTATTGAAGCTGGTTTAATGAAAAATGCCGAAATTATGGGGGAATATCTTCGCAATAGTCTATCCGAACTTCGAAAAAAACACAATATCATCAGTGATGTGCGTGGAATCGGGCTTATGCAGGCAATCGAGTTCTCAGTGAATAATGAACTCTCACCCGACCTATCTCACCTATTCGAGCAATCCTGCTTTAAAAAAGGTTTGCTCGTTCTAAGCTGCGGGGAGAGCGCTATTCGATTAGCTCCACCTCTGATCGTAGATGAAACACATATTGATATTGCTATGGATATTATGGGGCAGGTGTTAGAGGAAATGAATATTGGCTGATCCCTGCATCATTAGCGTAGCGATCACTGGTTCTGTCCCGCGTAAGAAGGATAATCCTGCTGTACCAATAACAGTTCAAGAGCAAGTGGAATCTACTCACCAGGCCTATGAGGCCGGGGCGGCATTAGTACATATTCATGTTCGTAATAAGGATGAGTCTCCATCCTCAGACCCAGAAAAATTTTCCCGCGTCAAGGAGGGCATTCGAGAGCACTGTCCCGATATGATCATCCAGTTCTCCACCGGCGGACGAGGAAGAAAGAGATCAGAGAGAGGAGCTATGTTAAGCCTGAAACCTGACATGGCGTCATTAGCAACAGGATCAGTGAATTTCCCGACAACAGTTTATGAAAATCCGCCTGACCTTGTACACGAACTAGCGGAGACCATGCTAAGATACGGTATCAAACCCGAAGTGGAGGTTTTTGATATGGCAATGCTTTACACGGCGGTAGACATGGCAAAGGCGGGTTTATTAAAAACACCTATTCATGTACAATTTGTATTTGGGTTAAAGAATGCTCTACCAGCAAAAAAAGAGATCCTCGAGTTTCAGGTGAAACAATTAACCAACATGATGCCGGACGCAACATGGACAGCCGCTGGAATCGGCAAGGGCCAGCTTGATATCAATAAATGGACCCTAGAATTGGGGGGCAACTGTAGAACTGGTTTAGAAGATAATATTCGTTATAATAAAGAACACCTTGCGATCAGTAATGCTGAATTAGTATCCCGCGTGTCCCGACTATGCAAAGAGCATGGGCGGCGACCCGCCACCGCAAAGGAGGCCCGGGAGATCCTTTCCCTCCCGATGGTAACTAAATAGGAGACCCACTATGAAAAGAACCATTATACTGATCATTGCAATTGCAATACATAATGGAGGCATAATTATGGCTAAGGACCGAGCAAGAGATCTGAACATCCCGTTCACAGGAACACCGGGAAAATATAACGCGATCACAGATGTTTCAGGTATCCAAATAGGACACACTACCATTATCTCAGGGAAAGGTAAGCTTGTGGTTGGCAAGGGCCCAGTGAGAACAGGTGTAACTGCTGTTCTGCCGCGAGGTTCAAAAAGCATGGTAGACCCGGTCTTTGCAGGGTGGTATTCCCTAAATGGTAATGGCGAGATGACAGGAACGACATGGTTAGAAGAGTCCGGTTTATTGGAGGGGCCGATCATGATCACAAACACTCACAGCGTTGGAATCGTCCGTGACGCGGTCATAAAGTGGCGGGTAGAACAGGGTGAGCCGGATCCAGGTGGATACTGGTGGTCACTGCCCGTGGTTGCTGAAACATATGATGGGTTCCTGAATGATATTAACGGTTTTCATGTGCGCGAAGAACACGTTTTCGATGCTCTGAGAAATGCGGGTTCTGGTATCGTTGAAGAGGGTAATGTTGGAGGCGGGACCGGTATGATCTGCCATGGTTGGAAGGGTGGTATTGGAACATCATCAAGGGTTTTTAAGATCAAGGGGAAAAGATATACGCTGGGAGTGCTTGTACAAGCAAATTATGGGTCGCGCAAGGATCTGAGAATTGCTGGTGTCCCCGTAGGAAAAGAGATAAATGACCTGGTTCGAGAGCGTAATACAGAGAAAGAATACAATGAGGGTGACGGGTCTATAATCGTTGTGGTTGCCACGAATGTCCCTCTATTATCTCATCAATTGAAAAGATTGGCCCGGCGCGTACCGCTTGGGATCGCACGAGTGGGAACGATAGCACATGATGGTTCTGGTGATATCTTTATAGCTTTTTCAACAGAGAATGTTGGGGCAGGCTTCAAGAATAGAGAAACAAGTGTGAAAATGTTGCCCAACGGACTGTTGAATCCAGTTTTCGAGGCAACAGTACAGGCAACCGAAGAAGCAATAGTGAACGCTCTTATAGCAGCAGAAAAAATGACCGGGATCAACGGTAACACCGTCTACGCGATACCACACGACCGTTTAAAAGAAACCCTTAAAAAATACAATCGTTGATTTGTCCTATTGTTAATCAAGAACAATATATCATCTAAGATCACATTATTGAGTATCATCATATAAAAATAATATGGTAAAGAAAACTATTAGGATCACTATCGGAATTATTCTGGTCATTATCGGAATGATCGGTGGATTAATTCCAATATTTCAAGGCTGGATCTTTGGCATACCGGGTCTTATCATTCTGTCTGATTATTTTCCTCCGTTCAAGCGCATACTAGAATGGGCCAAGCGCAAAGCAGGGCGTTCTCGAAAAAATCATGACGAAAAAGATGCTGAATAGCATTTTCAATAATATCTTGCTGTCAGTAACCTCTACCTTTATATTTAATTTGTTCCTGTGATCTTCAACATATTTTCCCCAAGCCCTTTCGCGATACGGTGTGTCCATAAAATCTTCTAGGATCACCGCTATCATTGGTGCCCAGTGGGGCGATGAGGGGAAAGGAAAGATAACAGACTTCTTTGCCGGAGAAATGGATTATGTGGTTCGTTTTCATGGTGGGAACAATGCTGGGCACACTGTTATAGTAAATGGTGACACCTACAAACTACATCTTATTCCATCAGGCGTACTCTATGATCATCCTGTAAGTATGATCGGAAATGGCGTGGTGATCGACCCCGCTGCTTTGATAAAAGAAATAAGTGATCTAATGCACAAAGGGGTCGAGCCAAACCTTAGGATCAGTGACAGAGCACATGTCATCATGCCCTACCACATTGATATGGATGAAACACTTACGATCCACCAGGGAGATTTGGCCGCCGGTAGTACCAAGAGGGGTATTGCACCAGCATACGGTGATAAGATGTACAGACATGGTATTCGTATAGTGGACCTGCTTGAGCCAGAAATATTTAAAGAGAAACTAGAAAAAGCATATGACTTCAATTCTAAATTGATGGGTGCTTTCGGGCGTGAACTACAAAAATCTAAAGATGAGATATATAGGCAATATCTGGATCATGGTCAACGACTAAAACATTATATATCCGATGTCTCTGTTGATCTGTACCGGGCACACAAGGATGGGGCATCCATCCTTTTTGAAGGGGCCCAGGGTATCAGCCTGGATGTTGATCATGGTATCTATCCACACACAACAAGTAGTAATACGGTTGCCGGTCATATCGCAGCTGGAACCGGGGTCAGTTTCCGTGACATAAGCCGGATCATTGGAGTTGCTAAGGCTTACCTAAGCCGAGTAGGCCAAGGTCCTCTCCCTTCAGAACTGAGTGGTGCGTTTGCTGAAAGACTTAGGGAGAAAGGGAATGAATATGGTACAACCACTGGTCGACCGCGCCGGGTTGGATGGCTGGACCTAGTACAGGTTCGTCAGGCTGTCCGTACTAACGGATTGACGGAGATCGCTCTCACAAAATTGGATATCCTATCCGGGTTCGAAAAAGTTCCGATATGCACTGAATATGATATTGATGGGGAACGGATCGCTGAAATGCCTGCATCTTTAACTCAATTCCGTAAGATCAAGCCAGTATATGAGACCCTCCCAGGTTGGGAAGGCCTGGACCCATCCATGATAGATAATGGGTTTGATGCTTTACCAGATCCTCTTCAACACTATATTAAATTCATTGAAGATCATGTTGATTGTCCAGTTACCATCATTTCGATAGGACCACAAAGGCATGAGACGATTCTCCGTTAGCGAATGGGTTTCACAAAAGAGATCGTTGACTTTACTGATTTAAGCGAAAACCAGGTCCGGGACAAGCTTTCGGAATACAATATTCCTTTAATGCCTGATGAAGCTCGAAAAATCCAGAATGAAATGTTGGGGCGCGCTCCATCTCTT
>ERZ651768.734-NODE-734-length-24415-cov-4.481017_pt1 | contig 24415 bp, 25 predicted proteins | sample MGYA00514754_ERZ651768 | MGnify/ENA metagenome assembly ERZ651768
GAATCCAAAACCGATCGGTTCCAGGATCGGGTCAATCCGTAACGGAACTCCAGCAATCGCCAAATGCTCAATTGTCTCCTCCAAGCCGCCAAGAGTTGTCACTTCATCCGGTATCACGACCACCGGACATCCCCAGTCGAGGGCCTGCTCTCGGTTGGTCGAGTTCACCGAGAGGACCAGTTCAGCTCCTGCCCGCACCGCGGGTTCAACTTCTTTCGCGTTGAAGCTGTCGATCGACACTCGATGCCCTTCCCCACGCAATGCTTTCACACAGGCTGCCACACCGGACCAGGTCGTCGTAGGTAATCACCTCTGCGCGGATGAAGCCGCGGGTGAAGTCGGTGTGGATGGTGCCGGCGGCCATCTGGGCAAAGATTCCGGCAGGGACGGGCCAGGCCCGGACCTCATCTTCACCGACCGTGAGGAAGGAAACAAGGCCAACTGTGTCGTAGCAGACCTGCTTGACGCGCTCAACGGCCGGTTCTTCCAGGCCCATGACCTCACGGAACCCTTCTGCTTCGTCCGTTTCCATCGTGGCCAAGTCTTCTTCCAGCTTGGCGCACAGCCCAACCTCGCCCAGACCCCCGGCAACTTCATCCGGTACGCCGACTCCGCTCAACGAGGGAGTCGGGTCCAATTCCCCGGTGTTGAAGGCGATAACCACGGGTTTGGCGGTCAGCAGTTGGAAATCCGCCAAGGCCGTAATCTCCGACGGAGTTAGGGTCTGTGATTTCATCGGAATGCCCTCTTCCAGGTTGGCCTTCACCTTTTGGACCGTCGCTAACTGGGGAATCATGGCCGGGCGTTCCGCCGGTTTGGCCTTCTTGAGACCGTCACCCAGGCGTGTCTCGGCCCGTTCCAGGGCTTCCAGGTCCGCCAGGGCCAGTTCTTCCAGCAGGACTTTAACGTCCCGGCCGGGGTCGACGCCGCCCAAAGGGTGGAGCAGGGCGGGGTCTTCAAAGACGCGGACTACCAGCAACAATGCGTCAGAAGCCTGCAAGATATTCCGTTGCCGTCCGCTGAGGACCTGATTGGCGGAAGCCGACTCACGGTCTATGGGCGGCAGGTCCCAGAATTTTATCTCCGCATGAATCACCTTCTTTGGGTGGTACATGCCATCTAGAACCGCCAGCCGAGGGTCGATCACCTTGACCACGCCGACCTGTATCTGTCCCGCGCCGCCCGCGCCTGTAGCTGTGGAATGGCGGGCCGTTAGGGCATTGAAAACCGAGGACTTGCCGCTCTGGGGCAGCCCGATAACTGCGATATCCATACCTGGGTGTTAAACCTCGTTGATCAGTTCGAAAATCCACCTAATAGGACTGGAAGAGCTTGCCCCAATCGGTTTCCAGAGCGGCCTTGATCCGGCGGCGGCCTTTGGTCTTGAGCCAGTACCCGTTGTGGTAAAGGTTCGACGCCAAGAAGGCGAGCCCCACGATGGGGCTCCGCAGCAGTAGCTTTTCCAAGGGCTTTAACGGACCCCAGTAAATCAGCTTCTGGCCCCGGCTGGCGAAGGTATTCTCCACTCCGGCGAACTGCCAATCAACCTGGCTAATGTCCTCGCCAACGATATTAATCTGAGACACGTCGCCGCACCCCAGGCCCCGCTCGTGGGCCAGCCGGATGAACTTGATGCTCATAGGGTCGAAGCCCATCATCTTGGCGGCTACGGCGTCTATGGCGACCTGGTCGTTGCTGGCCAGGATGCGGTCCTTGATGTGCCAGCGCATGGCACGGGGTCCGGGGCCGTCTCCAGCAAAGGTCCCGTCCATCACCGCGAACAGTCCGGGGTGAATCTCTTGCTGGATGGCCAAGAGGTCCGTCAACGTCTCGTGGATCACCGAATGGGTCCAGTGCCGCTTGCGGTGCAGCAGACCGCCGAAGGCGTTCTTCATGGCGCCGGTCATGGTGGTGAAGACGTGCGTCTTCATGGTCGGCAGATGGACGATGTTCGTTCCCGGGAAAGACTCTGGTATCTGGATTCCCTCGGGGAAGATGTCGTCCAGCACTAGCATCTCGGCTTTGGGTTTGTAATCGATCCAGCCGTTGGGCTCCGAATCCAGGTGTATGTCCGGCAGGCCAACTTTCTCTTGGGCGGCCTTGTGTTTGTTCTTGAACTCGCCCTCGTAGGAATTCACCACCACGGTGCCGTTGTGGGCGGCCACCAAATCTTTGTGTCCCCGCGCCTCAAGGGCCTTGGCAACACCCTCGATCTGCCACGGGGTAGTAGAGCAACCGGGGTACCAGTGCTGCCAGGAGATGTTCACTTTCAGAAACGTTTTGATCTCAGGGGAGAGAAATTCTCCGACTCCCGCCAAGTCCATGGCTCGGGCCATGTCCGCCACGGCCGTCTCGGGCGTGGTGGCCACCACGGCAACGGTCGGACTGCCGGTACGGGACTGGCTGCCAGGCCCTGTTTCGTGGTCTGGCTGAGTCGTGCCAGGGTCAAGGGAAGTCATTGACGGGCTCCTATTCGACGTCGGGAAATCAATTATTTAATAAAAGGACCAGGGTCGATACCGCGACCCAACTGATGATCGATACCACAAGGGGCAGGTCGCGCACGATCAACTGCTCCGGGGCCTCCGCCTGTTCGCTGTTATTCAGAAGATATAGGTATCGGAACAGTCCGAAGGTGACCAGGGGCAGGGTGAACAACATCGTGTTGTTGTCGGGAAGGTTCGTGGCCTCCACCGTATATAGAGTATAGCTTAGCCACGCCGCAGCGGCGGATAACATCAAGAGCTGGCTGATGAAGGGGCCGGAGTAATCCTTAAGCACCGCCCTCTGTTCCTCGGCTGAGTCTCCGGCCAACCTGGCCTCGGCGAAACGCCTTCCCAGCACGATGAATAGCGCTCCTGCACCGGTGGTTGCGTACAGCCAGGGAGACGGTGTCACATCGATGACAACGGCCCCGGCGGCGGCGCGAATCACGTAGCCGCTGGTCACGGCGAAGGCGTCCAACAATACCACCTGTTTCAGACCTATGGAATAGCTAACGTTGATGGCGGCATACAAACCCCCAGCGATGCCCAACATCGGTTCCACTAGGACCATCACTGCCAGTCCAGCCGCCCCCAACACTACCATGACCGCTCCAGCCACCGGGGCGCTGACCTTTCCGGAGGCGATGGGCCGGTTCCGCTTCACCGGGTGCAAACGGTCTCTGGAACGGTCCAGCAAGTCATTAAAAAGATAGACGGCGCTCGATAGCGAACAGAAAGACAGGGCGGCTAGGGCCAGCTTCACCAGCAGTTCCGGCACCTCGCCCAGGTCGTCGGTGCTCCAGGCGATGTCCACCGCGAAGACGAATGGTAAGAAGACCAGCCCGTTCTTCAGCCATTGCAACGGACGCAGCGCCTTCAGCAGCGCAATCGGACTAAACGCCAATGCGACTTCGCTCTCCGGACCGTTGATGTTCTGTGTAGCGGCCAAATTAGTTCAGGATTCCTTGGTCTGAATAGCCGGATCCTGGATAACCGGTACGCGCCGTAGGGCCAGTAGCGCCAGCAGTCCAACGGCAACCGCGAACCAGAGGGTGACCAACCGGACCAGTACGGTACCCGCCGAAGCGGCGGCCCTCGTCACCCCACTCTGTTGTAAGAATGCCAGCATGCTTCCTTCGGTGCCCACCAACCCGCCGGGCAGGGCCGTGACCGCGCCCACCAGAGTGGCCGCCGCATAGATCGGCAGGGCCCGCACCAGCGCGATATCTGACCCGATGCCCTTCAGCAGCAACCACAGGGCAAGACCTTCGGCGAACCACGCCACCGCGCCGAAGGCCACACCCACAACCATGACTCTCGGCGCTGCCAGGTCTTTGAATTCTTCCTGAGAATCCCGGAGCAGGGCGCTCCAACGGGACAATATGGGCAGTGCGGTAAGCCGCGAGGCTTGCCGCGACACTGCGAACATCATACCCGCCGCCGTTAGAGCCAACGCCACCGCTAGCACCGCTATCACCGGAGCGGGCAGTAGAGCGAATCCCGTTAACCCTAGGATGATCACGGATATGACATCCGTCAGCCGCTCCATGACCACCACCGGCGCCGACCGGCTGACTGGCACTCCGGTCCGACTGTTGAGCAAATAACATTTTACCAACTCGCCGGCTTTACCCGGTGTTATAGACATCGCGAGACCTGAGAGAAACACCAATGCGCTGAGATTGGCCGGCACATCAATCTTCAAATACTTGAGAAAGAAGGCCCAGCGAAGGAAACGGAGGAAGTAATTGACCGACGCCAGCCCCAATGCCGCGAATAGATAGCTGACAGGCAAACTGCCGATCTCATCGACGGTGCCGCTGAAATCTCCGTAGCCCGCCAGAGCGACGAAGACGCCCACGGCAAGCACGGACAAGAGGAGCCATTTCGTATTCATAGCTATAGCGATCAGAAGCCGCCGTGGTCCAGAAGATGCACCAAGCGCCGGTCAGCCCCTGACCTTTAGCTCCCCGTACCAGGCGCCCAGCCCCGCCATCGATGCGTAGTAAGAGGTCATCACCCAGACGGCGAGCCAGATCAAGATAGGCGAAACTCCGGTGACAGAGGTGACGATCACACCGGAGATTACAAATACCGATCCCATAAGGGCGCCGGTCCATCCGCCGAAGGCCAAAGCTTTGCGTCCTGGAGAAGCGGCGCTGTCCCGGGCGGCCGATACCCCGTAGTAGCCGCCGATGAACGGGCCAAACGGGATTCCGGCGATATGAACGATGGGAATCAAAGCTAATATGATCATGATTCCGAAGCCGATCAAGACCCCTTTAACCATGTTTCAGGGCTCCCGATCTGGCTTGATTGTTACTGATCTGCACCTGTATAGCTCCCAATTTACTACCTGAAGACTCGGCGGAATCACAACTCCCGCCGAACTAGGCACTCATTATAGACTCGCGCCCTGATCTACGCACCAGTTGTATACTGAAGCAGCCATTCATCTTCCGGATTTTCGACGAGGAATTCAATTGGCTACTGATCCAACCACCGACCTCGACGGCTTCGTCCACGAGTCTCCCTTCGCCGAGTTATTGGACATGAGGGTGAGCGACCCCGACGACGGCTCCAGCGTCGTCGTCATGCCCATCAACGCCCGACATCTACAGCAGGCTGGAAGGGTCCAAGGGGGGATCGTGGTGGCCCTGGCTGATTATGCCATGTACCGCGCCATCAAGGCCCTATTGAAGCCTGGAGAGGGCACCACTACCATCGAGATCAAGGTAAATTTCCTCGCCGCCGCGCAGAAGGGTGAGTTGACCGCCACCGCCAAGATCATCAGCCCGGGACACCGGCTCATGGTGGGCGAGATGGAAGTCAAAGACCAGGACGGCAAGCTGATCGCCCAGGGTCTGGGCACATATATGGTGCTTCAGCCGCGAAACTAGACCCGCGCATCTTTGTGTTTGGGTGCGGGCTTAATTGTTGCCTGTCCCGGTAGACAATCTTGGTTTTGGGGATGGGCTGGTGTATAATTCGGCTTGGCTTTCCAGCTTGGAGGTATCTCCTCATGAAGATCCCCATGAAAGTGGACTATGGGGTGCGGGCGCTGGTGGAATTGGCCCTACATTACGGTGAGGGTCACACCCAAACGGCGGTCATCGCCAGACAGCAGGGCATCCCCGAAGCCTATCTCGACCAGTTGATGACCTCCCTCAACAAATTCGGCTTCGTTCAGAGCAGGAGGGGGCCGCAGGGTGGTCATTCCCTGGCCATGAACCCCAAAGACATCGACCTGAACATGGTGATGGAACACCTGGATAGCAGCAATTCCCCGCTGGACTGCCTCATCAACCCCCATGATTGTGTTTTCTCCCACACCTGTGCGCAGCAAGAAGTGTGGCAGACCGTTGAAGCTACGATCCGCGATGTTCTGAGCAATATCACAGTGGCTGACCTGGCTGAACGCCAGTCGAGCCTGGCCGGGAAAGCGGCCCTGCCGGTCTCATCCTAGACTGGTTTGCGCTCCTGGCGGCCTCGGCACCACGCTCAATTTTGCTTGACAACCACTTTTGCCAGCTATAGACTCAAAAAGTTGATGAATACAACGGACCGACAATCAAATTGCACCTGTACTTGTCCGCTCACATAGGGGCGGGCAACAACTTCTGTACATCTGAAGCCTGCGCCCACCCAATCTGAGGAACCCCTTTGGGTAAGCGCGGGTTTTTTATTGCGAACCAAACATTCGGTCCTATTACTGGCCAGCCGAGACACCCATCGGTGTCCGGGCGCGTCTAAACCAAAGTACTCACGGGAGTACCGGGAAAAACGAGGAGGGTCCAACCCATGGCCGAACAGCCCCTAACGCTCACACCGGAGCAAGTAAAGCGATACAGCCGCCACATCATCATGAGTGACGTTGGTAGCAAGGGTCAGCGCGCTCTGATGGGCGCCAAAGCTCTGATCATCGGCGCTGGCGGGCTTGGTTCTCCCTCCGCCATCTACCTGTCATTAGCCGGAGTTGGCACCGTCGGCATCGTCGACTTCGACGTAGTTGAACTGTCCAACCTGCAGCGCCAGGTCCTGCACCATACCGCCGACGTGGGCCGGCCAAAGGTCCAGTCCGCTATCGACAACATCAAGGCTTACAACCCGGACGTGAATGTGGTCGTGCACGAGACCCGTTTGGAGTCCGAGAACGCCATGGAGATCATCAGCCAATATGATCTGGTGATTAACGGCGCCGACAACTTCGCCACCCGGTACCTGGTGAACGATGCCTGCTATCTACTGAACAAGCCTCTTGTAGATGGCAGCATACTGATCTTTGACGGTCAGGCCACCGTCTTCCTGCCGGGCGAAGGCTGCTACCGCTGCCTGTTCCCGTCGCCTCCTCCTCCGGGCATGGTCCCCAACTGCGCCGAGGCCGGCGTGCTGGGCGCGCTGACCGGCTTGGTTGGCAGCATCCAGGCCACCGAAGCCCTCAAATACTTCCTGGGCATCGGCGAGTCCCTCAGCTCACGGCTGCTCCTCATCGACGCCCTCAGCATGACCTTCCGCGAAGTGCGCCTGAAGAGAAACCCGGCCTGCCCGCTGTGCGGAGACAACCCCACAGTCACCGAGTTGATCGACTACGAGATCTTCTGCGGCATAGCAGAGCCCCACGAACCTGCGGTGGTAGGTTCCGACTAGATCAAGATCAGGGGCGTCTAGAAAACGGACGCCCCTTTTGGCACCAGTGCCCCTAAATCCACGGCAGAACATCGGTAGATACAAGGTTTATGGTTACTAGGCTCACCTACAAAGGCATCATCGAAACCATCGGCAACACCCCCCTCGTTGAACTGCAGCGTATGACTCCCAAAGAGGGCGTGCGCATCTTCGCCAAGTTGGAAGGGCAGAACCCCACCGGCAGCGTCAAAGACCGCATCGCCCTCAAGATGATTAAGCAGGCAGAACGGGACGGAGAGATATCCGCCAACCGCACGATCTTGGAGCCCACTAGCGGCAACACAGGCATCTCGCTCGCCATGATCGGTCGGCTCAAGGGCTACAAGGTCGCCGTTGTCATGCCGGAAAATGTCAGCGTGGAGCGGGTCCAGCTACTCGAAGCCTACGGGGCTGAGATCATCCACTCCGACGGCACCCGCGGCACCAACGGCGCCATTGAGGTCGCTCAAGACCTGATCGAGAAACGGGGCAGCGATTATTTCATGCTGTACCAGTACGGCAACCCCGGCAACCCCGACGCCCACTACGAGACCACCGGCCCGGAGATCATCGAGGCCCTCCCCGATGTCAACATGTTCGTGGCCGGTCTGGGCACAGGTGGCACCTTGATGGGTGTGGCCCGCCGGTTGAAAGAACACAACCCGGATACCAAGATCGTGGCCGTGGCGCCCGAACCCGATGATTTCATCTCGGGGCTGCGCAGTCTTGAAGAAGGGTTCATCCCCCCGATCTTGGACATCAACGTTTTGAATACCAGAATGCTGGTAAACAGCTTTGACGCTTTCGCCACCGCCAAGCGGCTTCTAGCCGAAGAGGGCATATTCGCCGGCGTCTCGTCAGGCTCCGTGGTCTATGGTGCGATGCGCCAGGCAGAACGCATGGACAACGGCGATATCGTCTGTCTACTGGCCGATGGAGGCTGGAAATACCTGAGCACCGCCCTATGGACCAAGGACTACGACCAGCTTGCAAAGGAAGCCAAGGGCAAGATATGGTGGTGACCGGGGCCCCTATGGGGCCTTGAAGCTGGCGTGATTCTCGCCAAGCCAGGACTTTTCTGCCGGTCGAAGGGGTAAAGGAATCGAGGCAAGGGCTTTTTGAAGCCATTTCGGACCAATCTTCCAGGCACGCTGGGCAACGCATGGGTCTGAGGCTAATTAGGGGTGGAAAAACTTGAAACATCAGCCGTGGCGATGCTATACTGGCACTACATATAAGCCTTCCTTAGAGAGCGGGGTATAAACCCGCTTTCTTGCTGATGGAGACCAACGTTTTCCGTCCGGGAACCGGAAGGGGTGCGAACCAATGAAAAGTGATTTTCTGATAGCGTTGACCCAGTTGGCGGCAGAGCGGCATCTGCCCCGGGAACAGGTGCTCGGGGCGATTGAGGTTGCCCTGGCGTCAGCCTTTAAAAAAGACAACCCTGCTTCAGGGCAAAATATCTCTGTCACGCTCAACCCCAATACTGGGGAAGTCAGTGTTTTTGCGCTGAAAACCGTGGTGGAAACGGTTGAGGACAGCGACAAAGAGGTCACCGTTGCGGACGCCCAGTTAATCAAGAAGGGCGCCGAGTTGGGTGACGAGGTCGCGGCCGCGGAGCCACTGCCCCACAACGCCAGCCGTATCGCGGCGCAGACCGCCAAGCAGGTGGTGCTGCAGCGCCTCCGCGAAGCGGAGCGGGACCTTCTCTATCAAGAGTTCCAGCAACACGAAGGCGATATCGTCTCCGGTGTGATTGAACAGGCCGAGCCCGGCCGTACCATCACTCTAGACTTGGGACGCGCCCAAGCAGTCCTGCCTTTTGAAGAACAGGCGCCCAACGAGCGCTACCGCAAGGGACAGCGCACCAAGGTCTATCTGATCAGCGTTAGAAGCACGCCCAAGGGACCGGAGATCCTGGTCTCCAGAAGCCATAAGAACATGCTGAAACGGCTGTTCGAGATCGAAGTACCTGAAGTCTACAACGGCGTGGTTGAGATTAAAGCTATCGCCCGCGAGGCTGGGTTCCGCAGCAAGGTCGCGGTGAGCGCCACACAGGCCGGCATCGACCCGGTCGGCTCTTGCATCGGCATCCGGGGCAACCGGATCCAGAGCATAGTGAATGAACTTCAGGGCGAGAAGATAGATATCGTATCTTGGGACGAAGAGCCCAAGACCTTCATCACCAACGCTCTCAGCCCTTCGGAACCGGTCCATGTGGAACTGCTCGAGCAGGAACAGACTGCCATCGTGGTGGTGCCGGACCGGCAACTCTCTCTGGCCATCGGCAAAGAGGGCCAGAATACCCGTCTGGCCGCCCGGTTGACCGGTTGGAGACTGGACATAAAGGGCATGACCGAATGGGAAGAGATCAAGGAAAGCACGCAGTCTAAGGCCGGCGCGGCAGTGGTTGATGATTCGGATTCTGCGGTTGTCGAAGCAACTGACGCCGAAGAAGCCGTGGAAGAAGCGATCGCCATCGTCGAAAAGGCTGGCGCTATCGCAGCCGAAGAAGCGGCTGCCGGCGAGCACGCCCCCGCCGAATCTCCTGCGGCGGAAGCCGAAGTCGAAGCTCCAGTTGAAACCGCCGATGAAGACAGCATCCTTGAGGCCCTGATCAGGGAAGAGGAAAACCAAGCTACCGGCGAAGAAACGGCCGAGCCCGTCGCCGCTGAAGGCCTCAGCGTGGAAGACCTAGGCGCCTTCACCATTGACGACGTTGAGTTGTCCCAAGATGACGACGATGATGACGAAGACGAGGAAGAGGAAGGCGAGCTGCCTGACTTCAATGATCTGCCGGTGCTGATTCCCGACGCGGGCAAGATCCGGTTCGCCGAAGATATCGTCGAAGAGTTTCGAGGCGGCGGCCGTGGTGGCCGGCGCAGAAAGGGCGGTGGAGCCCGAGGCGGTGCACGCGGTGGTGGAGCCCGCGGCGGCGGAGCCGCTGCCGGCGGTGGCCGCTAAGACCTTCCCAGATTGGTCCCCGACCGAATACGCTGGGGAAACTCAAGCGCAAACGGGTGGGATGTTCTCCGGAGGGACGGCCTTGCCAAAGAACCGACATGTTCCCGAACGGAGTTGTGTGGCCTGCGGCGCCAAGATGCCCAAGTCACAGCTTGTTCGAATCGTTCGCACCGGTCAGGGACCGATCATTGTTGACATCAGCGGAAGGGAGTCTGGAAGAGGGGCTTACCTCTGCCACATTCCCGAGTGCTGGGACCGGGCGCTTGGCAAGGGGGCGTTGGAGCGAAGTTTCAAACAAGCTCTCTCCACTCAAGACCTGGGACCGGTCCGGACCTACTACGAATCGGACATCGCCCCACCGGCTACGGCGCCTTAATTTTAAGACTCAAATTGGATGTGTAGATGACTTCTGACGGACGACCCACCACAGTGGACGAAGCAGGCGCAGCGCCAACACCCCGCAAGGCTTCCGAGCGCCGGGCCCAGGCCCGCGCATTGGTTCTTCCCGAGACTATGACGGTCCAATATCTTGCTGAGGTCTTGAATCAAAATCCCATTGACGTGATCAAACTACTGATGCGCAATGGAATCATGGCGTCCATGAACCAGGTGATCGACTATCAAGTAGCCACTCTGGTATCCACTGCTCTGGGGATCCGCACCAGCATGGCCGAAGCGCCCACCGCGGCTAAGGGATCAGCTGCCAAAGGAGCCGCCACGGAAGACGACGCCGATCTGGTTGTGCGCCCGCCGGTGATCACTGTTCTCGGACACGTTGACCATGGCAAGACGTCTCTGCTGGATTCCATAAAAAACTCCAAGGTCGCTGACCGGGAGGTCGGTGGCATCACACAGCATATCGGGGCCTACCAGGTTGAATCGAACGGCCACCCGATAACTTTCCTGGACACGCCGGGTCACGCGGCATTCACGGCCATCCGGGCCAGGGGAGCACGTGTCACCGACATAGCGGTGCTGGTCGTCGCGGCAGACGACGGGATCATGCCCCAGACGTTGGAAGCCATCAACCATGCCAAGGCGGCCGAGGTACCGATAGTAGTCGCCATCAACAAGATGGACCTGCCCGGCGCCGACCCAGAACGGGTAAAGCGCCAGCTCAGCGAGCAAGAGCTCCTGGTTGAAGACTGGGGAGGCGATGTCATCTCGGTAGACGTTTCAGCCAAGACCGGCGACGGCATCGACAATCTGCTGGAGAACCTGCTGCTGGTGGCGGAGATCAGCGAACTGAAAGCCAATCCCAATAAACCGGCCCAGGGCGTGGTCATCGAAGCGAAACTGGATCGGAAACGGGGACCCAGCACTACGGTCTTGGTCCAAGAAGGGACACTGAACATCGGCGATTTCATCGTAGCCGGCGGCGCCTATGGGCGGGTCAAGGCAATGTCCGACGACCAGGGCAAACCCATACGATCCATCCTGCCTGGCTATCCGGCCGAAGTCCTGGGATTTAGCTCAGTACCCGAGGCCGGGGACCAATTGACCGTCGCAACCAACGAGCGCGAGGGCCGGTCCTTGGCCGAAGCCAGCGGCAAGTCCAACGCTGGAACTTCCGGACAGGGCCGCGCCCTCACTCTGGAAGAAGTGGTCAATCAGGTAGACACCGACGAGGTCAAAGAACTGAACCTGGTTGTCAAGGCTGATGTGCAGGGTAGCGTGGAAGCTGTCCGCGGGGCTTTGGAACGATTGGTGGACGAAGACGCCACGGTGCGCGTGCTTCACTCCGGCAGCGGCGCCGTAACGGAATCGGACATCCTCTTGGCGAGTGCGTCTGAGGCCATCGTCATCAGTTTTTCCATCGGTGCCGAGCCTAGCGCGGAGCGTCTGGCGGACCGCATGGGCGTGGAGATTCGCCACTACAACATCATCTACCAGTTGATAGACGACGTGGAAAAAGCCCTCCACGGGATGTTGGACCCGGTCTACACCGAGGTCATAGTTGGCCGTGCCGAGGTCCGCGAGATATTTGAAGGCCGCCGCGGCACGCAGATCGCAGGTTGCCGCGTCTCCGAGGGCAGAATGGTCCGGAACGGAGATGTACGCGTGATCCGGGACGGCGCCGTGGTCGAGGACAGCACGATCAGCAGCCTCAGGCACTTCCGCGAAGAGGTGAACGAGATGAACGCCGGCACCGAATGCGGTATCGTCCTCCAGGGATTCAACGATTTCCAGGAAAGCGATATCTTGGAAGTCCACCGTCAGGAGCGGGGCCGGCGCTAACCCGCCCCATCCCCCGGGTTTCAGCCCAATGGGCCACTCTCCCTAGCATCTATCTCCAAAGGTACCTGTCATGTCGCGACGCACAGATCGTATCAATGAACAGTTGCGTGAAGAGATCAGTACTCTCCTAACGCGCCAGGTAAAAGACCCGCGCCTGAACGCGGTCATCAGCATCACCCGTGTGGTCTCCAGTGGGGACTTGCGCAGCGCCAGGGTCTACATCAGCGTCATGGGCAATCAGGAAACTAGAGAAGCCGCCTTGGCTGGCATTCGATCGGCCGCGTCGTACCTGCGCCGCGAACTTCGCGCACGCATCAACATGAAGCACACTCCCTTCTTGTCCTACCAGCTGGATGATTCCCTGGAAGAAGCAGACCAGGTGCTCCGGTTGATGAATCGGGTTAAACCCGAAGACGAAATGATTGAAGAACAGGCGACTCAGTCTCCAAAGATCCCGGGCGGCGGTTAACATGGCCAACGGGCAGTCCAACGCCAAGCCAACGGCCTTAAACGGCTATATCAACCTGTTCAAACTATCCGGTATAACCTCGATGGACGCCTTGCGCCAGATCAAACGAATCACTGGGCAACGCAAGAAGGTCGGCCACGGCGGCACCATAGACCCACTGGCCCGGGGAGTGCTGCCGGTGTGTTTCGGCCAGGCGACCCGACTGATGGATGATATCGTCGGCGGCGTTAAGCGGTACCGCGTCGAGATTACCCTGGGAGTCACAACCACCACCTATGATGAGGAAGGAGAAGTGGTCAAGACTGGCGACACCCAAAGACTAACTGAGAGTATGGTCGAAGAGAGTTTGCGGCGTTGGATTGGCCGCGTTAAGCAGACACCTCCGATGTACAGCGCCATCAAGATCGATGGCAAGAGGCTTTACAAACTGGCCCGTGCCGGCATCGAGGTTGAACGCGAGGCCCGCTTGGTTGATATCCACGACATCAGGATCATAGAATTCGCATCCCCAAAATTGGTCTTGGAAGTGGACTGTGGAGGCGGGACTTATATCCGCTCTTTGGCCCACGACGTCGGCGAGGCGTTGGGATGCGGTGGCCACGTGGCCGACCTAGTCCGTTTGCTGTGCGGCGGATTCCCGGCCGAGGAATCGGTGACCCTGGAGCAACTTGAAGCAGCAAGGGACGGACCGGACGGCTGGCAAGAACACCTTTACCCGGTCGACCGGGTCTTGCTGGACCTGAAGAGCATCACATTGGACCGCCAAGCTGAAGAACATCTGCGCCACGGTCAGTCCGTGACTCTGGGTGGGCCCGAACTGGACACCGGTTACCTTGAGGAGCGCCGCGCCTATAATTCCGAAGGCGTGTTCATGGCGTTGGTGCGCTTCGACCGGCCCACCAATTCGTGGCAGCCGGCCAAGGTCTTCCAGATAGATGCCCGTTCCCCCTACGCCCCGGCCTCAGTCTAACCAGACTTAACGCCGCACCTAGCTGCTCCTTATCCGCACTCACTCCTTCCTTATGGTGGAATTTATCGATATTAGCTCGAATTTTTATCAATTCGACATGGATATTTCATAAATTCTTGACAATCCCCATTCAAATTGTATAGTTGTTGACGTTACGTAAACCTGTCTAGGAATAAGGTTATCCGGACCACCTAGATCAACACTACGAGCGTACCGAAACATTGGGGGGACAACATGGAAGCGTATTGCTTCAAGTGCCGAAATAAGCGGGAGATATCCGGTCCTAGGCAAGTGACGCTGAAGAACGGCCGTCCCGCAACCCAGGGCGTTTGCCCTGAATGTGGGACCAAGGTGTTCCGGATCGGCAAATCTTCCTAAAGCCTTAAATCAAAACTGCAAGCCTGAAGATTAGAGCAGATGCTTTAAGACCTAGCTTCAGGCAGAATGAGCGGCCGGGAAGCCTAGCTTAGCCAGCAGTTTCTGTGGGTTCGTCTCCAGCAGAGCGTGGACCTCGTCATCGTTGAGGCCCGCGCCTTTGGCAACCTTCTGCCGAATGTCGGGCGTGAGCAGGTCGTCCGGCTCATGGGCGTCCGAATCCAGTACTGTGATTGCACCCGCCTCTTTGGCCGTCTTTACGACGTGTCCGTTGGCCAAGCTGTGGCCCTTTCTGGCCGACACTTCAAGGTAGATTCCTTTCTCCGCGGCCAACCGGGCTTCTTCGATGGTAATCAGTCCCGGGTGTGCGAGCACGTCGACAAAGTCCGAACGCAAGGCCGCCTCGTTGGTGCCCGGCTCTACCGGTTCCACCGGCGTCTCCCCGTGCACCGCGACCAGCTTGGCGCCCATCTCTTTGGCCGTGCGCGCCACCAGGTCGATGTCATCCTTGGGCACGTGGGTAATCTCCACGCCGGGCAAAGCAAGAATGTCCCAGCGTTTGGACGCCTGACCGCAATCAATGACGAGGGTTTTAACCACGTATTCCAAGTTCCCCAACCCCACGTGGTCAGTGACCGCCATGGCCCGGTAACCGCGCACGTGCGCCCGGCGTATCAACTCGATGGGCGACAGCACGCCGTCACTGAGAAAAGTGTGGGTGTGGAAATCGTACATCTGGCTGCTCCAAATCGTCTAAGCGATACAGCGATCCCATTGATGGTACTTCTATTAGGGTCTGACCGCGCCAGACTAAGTATAGAATCAGGCCGAAGCTTTAACAAGAATCGGGAGACGGACCGGCGCCGACGCCAGAACTTGGTTCATTGACAGCAATTTTGACCCCGCCTACAATTGCCCAGGCACGGTTGGCGCCGTGTGAACCCGATAGATTCACATCTGGAGAACCTAATATGGTCGAAGCGCCGGAGACCGTTCTCCCGGACGCTGGCGAACACGCCACCTGTGGCCAATGTGGCCGTCATTCGGGGAAGCGGTGGTCCTTCGCTTTCGGGAAACCCGTCCCAAAGGGAGCACCCGGCGAGGGCATCATAGTTAAATGCTCCCGGTGCGCCATACGGCACCGTCCCATGGTACGGCGGTCTTTGATGGTGGCTTTGGTTGTCGGGTCGCTGTTAACCCTGCTCAACCAGGGCGACATCCTCTTTGCCGGGAGTTGGAAGGCCGCCCTCTACTGGAAGATTCCTGTAACCTATTGCGTCCCTTTCTGTGTGGCTACCTACGGAGCGCTGAGCAACGCCCACCGCTGAATCTATCAATCGGAATTAAGTTAAAAAGTCCGGTTCTTCCTCGGAAGAACCGGACTTTTTTGCCTGACGCTTTCCCTTGATTCACTAACCCAGATTGCGGATCACAGAGACCACTTTCCCGTGGACTTCAACGTTCTCCGCAGGACTATAGATGGGCTCCATGGTGCTGTTGGCCGGCTGCAGGCGGACCTGACTACCCTCCGCGTAGAACTTCTTGAGGGTCGTCTCTTCTTCTTCCTTGAGCCAAGCAACCACCATTTCGCCATTGTTGGCGACGCTAGACGGCTTGATAATCACAACGTCACCGTCGTCGATCAGCGCATCAATCATCGATGTTCCGTTCACCTTCAGGGCGAACAGTTTTCCGTGCTGACGCAACAGTTCGGGCGAGATCTCCACCGTATCGAACTCTCTGCTGGCCTCGGATTCCTCGACGCTCCAGGCCGGTATGGGAGCGCCGGCGGCGATGAGGCCCATGATCTGTACCCGGGGAGCATTGGAGATCGGCTCGCCTTCCTGGTCCAGTATCTCGATGCCTCGGGCAACGTCTTGCCTACGGTTGATATACCCCGCCTCCCGCAGTTTTTCCAAGTTATAGTCCACAACGGAGGTGGAGCTAATCTCACACGCTCTCTGGATGTCCCGCACGGTAGGCGGGATACTATTATCGGAGTAGAACTCCTGGAGGAACGCCAGTATTCGTTGTCTGCGGGGCGGCATCTTTTTGCTTGTAACCATCTTTTCCTTTAACGCCTAGACGGATTCGGGAACTGATTCAGCGCCTTAACATAAAACTTATGTTCTAAATTAGGCTAGCAAAGGTCCTGCCGCCTGTCAACGATTCTCTGTCAGGATACCACCAAGCTGGCGATGGTCCGGCAATTTAAAAACCCGCCTTTGCTTGATACAAGGGCGGGTTTTGTTTCCTGATTATTCGCCTGAATCTATTCGGAAGCGGCCTTCATCTTGTTCAAGCGGACCGCCATGCGTGACTTGCGGCGATTAACGTTGTTCTTGTGCAAGATGCCTTTCTGTCCGGCCCGGTCCAACGTGCTCAGCGCGGCGTTGACGGCGATCTCAGCCTCGGCCACATCACCGGACTCAACCGAACGCAAAGCATTGGCCATTGCGGACCGGGTCTCGGTACGGTCTCCCCTGGTGCGTATGGCCCTTTTTACTTGCTGGCGGCCTGCCTTCTTTGCGGGCAACTTGCTCCTCCTAAGGTCATCTGGGCCGGCTCATGGGCGTTGAGTCCGCAAAAGATAATAGGCGCGTACCCGACTTTACTAAGGCCGACGCGCCTATTATAAACCAAGTTAGAGCAGTTTCCAAAGGGATTGCCGGCCCCGGGTAAAACTCGCGGCTAAACTCCAGATTAAACCCCTGATTAAACGTCTAGGTTCTGCACGCTGCGGGCATGGGCTTGGATAAAGCTCTTGCGGGGTGCAACCAACTCACCCATCAGGGTGGTGAAGGTGTCATCAACTTCTAGGGCATTATCGATGGTAACGCCAAGCATCTGCCTGGTCTCGGGATTCATGGTGGTTTCCCACAGCTGGTCCGGGTTCATCTCTCCCAAACCCTTGTAACGCTGGATCTGAGGATTACGGCTGCCATTCAAGTTGGCCAGGTATTCGTCCTTCTCCTCCTCGGAGTAGGTGTATTCAATCTTCCTGCCGGTCTGTATACGGTAAAGCGGTGGCTGCGCGATATACAGGAACCCCTGCTCGATCAGCGGCAGCATCCTTCTGTAGAAGAAGGTCAGTATCAACGTCCGGATGTGGGAGCCGTCCACATCGGCGTCAGTCATGATTATAATCTTGTGGTAGCGGATCTTCGACGGTTCGAATTCCTCGCCTTCACCGGCGCCCAGCGCGGCAACCATGGCGCGAATTTCCTCATGGCCTAGAATCTTGTCCGGCTGCTGCAGGACACGTTCCACGTTAAGGATCTTGCCCTTCAACGGCAGGATGGCCTGGAAATGCCTATCTCTGCCCATCTTGGCCGAGCCTCCGGCCGACTCACCCTCAACGATGTACAATTCTGATTTGGCGGGGTCGCGCTCGGCGCAGTCGGACAATTTTCCGGGCAGCGACGACCCATCCAGGGCGTTCTTGCGTATCACCAGGTCGCGGGCGCGTTTGGCCGCTTCCCTGGCCTTCTGGGAGGTCAGGCACTTTTCAACCACCCGCTTGCTGTCGGTCGGGTTCTCTTCCAGGTAGCGGTTCAAGCCTTCGCTGACCACCGAGTCCACGATACCCCGGACCTCAGCGTTGCCCAGCTTGGTCTTCGTCTGACCCTCGAATTGGGGATCGGTCAACTTAACGCTGATGACGGCCGCCAGTCCCTCGCGGACGTCCTCGCCGGTTAGATTGGACTGATCGTCCTTTATGTATCCCTGCTTCCGAGCAAAGTCATTGATCACCCTGGTCAGCGCGGTACGGAAGCCCGTCATATGGGTCCCGCCCTCTTCGGTGTTGATGCAGTTTGCGAATGAGAATACGGTCTCTGAGAAAAGGTCGTTATATTGGACGGCCACTTCTACCGAGGTCTCGTCAACTATCTTCTCGAAATAGAAGGGAGTGGACTGAACGGTCTGGCGGTTCCTATTGACGTTTCGGACCAGGTTGGCGATACCGCCGTCGAAGAAGTAGGTGCGCTCAATGTCCCCGTGGCGGCGTTCTTGGTGCCAATGGCTGGTGAAATTAATCTCCAGTCCCTTGTTCAGATAGGCGATCTCCTTGAAATGGGAGATCAGTAACTCAAAATCATATTCGATGACCGGGAAGATGTCCTGGTCGGGCTTGAACATCACCGTGGTGCCGTGTTCCGTGGTTTTTTCGCCCTTCACCAATTGGGTGGTTGGTTTTCCCCGCTCGTATTCCTGGCTGTACATCCAACCTTGGCGGCGTACTTCAGCGCGCAGCTCCGCGGAGAGCGCGTTCACCACCGACCCGCCAACGCCGTGCAAACCGCCGGTGACCTTATAGGCGCCGCCGCCGAACTTGCCGCCGGCGTGCAGGGTGGTCATCACCGTCTCGAGAGCGCTCTTGCCGGTCTTGGGGTGTTTGTCGATGGGGATACCGCGGCCGTTGTCCACCACGTTGATCCAACCATCTTCCGATATAGCGATATCGACGCTCTCGCAGAAGCCGGCCATCGCTTCGTCCACAGCGTTATCCAATATCTCGTAGATCAGGTGGTGTAGGCCACGTTGGTCAGTGCTTCCGATGTACATTCCAGGGCGGATGCGCACTGCCTCCAGGCCCTCTAGGACCTGGATATCTTTGGCTGTATATTGGCTTGCTTGGGCTTGTGTCATGTTGTTATTTCACCATAGAGATTCGTTGGGCGGACAGAGAAAAATCACACGTGGAGCCGGGGGTTTCAAAAGGTAGCGTCTGATGTTTTTCAGACTAGACATATTATACCAGATTTGAGGCTAAATAGCCTCAAAAATAGGGCCTCTGGAGCGCTTTTTTATGTCATCTTGGGGCCCAAAACAGACACCATCCGAAATTCTGTGCCTGAAGGGCGAATCGAATAGCGGATATTTATGTGTAACAGGGGCAACATTCGACATGTATAGCTTCGATCAGTCTTATGCCATGACCGTTTTTCGTCAACAACAGCCTGTCAGTTAAATAAAAAAGGCACCGACCAAGAATCCTCGGTCCGCGCCCCTTAAAACTGGTTGGAATTGAGTCTAAATTACGTTTATTTTGGGAATATCCGGCGGAAGATTCCCGGTGAACCCTTTTCGTGCACCATAAACGGCCTAACTTCAGTGTTCCAAACAGGTGTGACCATGGGACTCCACGCCTTCCATCCTTCCCCATTTACCACGTCCATCGACTCCATTTCGTGGACTGTGGTGTACTTGGGGGCCCCCATGACTGCCTCGAACCGCCGGGCCCGGATATAGCCGGGTATCTTGGTCGCTTCGGGCAAGCGCTCGGTGTTGTAAGCCTTGTTGAACTTGGCGTCCAGCTCTTCGGGCACCGACATCCGCCCCACCAACAAGACCGGCGACATATCGGCCTGCTCGGTCTCCTCCGGAACGTTATCTGGGTAGATGCAGGTGTATAGGTTCCTGATATAAGCAGTGCCGATGACGCTTGGGGACATCCGCTTGGACCATTCTGTCGGTTCCTTCAGCCACTTCTGCCAGGCGTTGGAATGCCAGGTGTCAGCAGACTCTAGCTCATAGCAGGCCAGGTAGCGAGGTCCTCCCTGGACCGCCTCGTAGCGGGCCGCATTGAGCACACCGGGGATAGAAAGCCGCTCTGGGATATGCTCCTCGTTGTACCAACGGTTGTACTCTTCGTCATTCTCGGCCGCCACGTCGCTGTAGACCATCAGCAGGCCGTTGCCTTTTTTCGCTGCCATTTTTACCTCCGATTTTTCAATCGTTAACCGTTCGAGTTAGTCTCCCGAATAATACATCTGACCGGTCTTATAGCTATCCAGCGCGTAACCCATCGCTAAAAACAGGGGCTCCGGTGGACCTTCAAGTGGGAACCAACCGCTGGCGATGAACGCGTCCGGCTCTTTCAAGACTGGTTCTTGACCGGCGATGTCGCCTAGAAACTCGATGTCCACGTAGTGTTTGCCGTAGGCGATGATATTGCTCAGACAGAGGAACCGCAGGTCGCCCACGGTCACCCCCAACTCCTCCATGGCCTCTCGCCGGGCGCATTCCTCCAGTGTCTCGCCGTTCTCCAGGTGACCGCCGGCGGAAGCCCATGTGTCTTCGCCGTGGGCGCCGTGCCGTTTAGCCAAAAAAACCTGCCCGTCACGTACGAAGATCACGCCTACGCCAACCTGGGGTCTCCCCTGCGATTTCATTGATTCTGCCGCCATGCCGCCGAGTATAGCACGGGGTTTTGGAGGCTTCCTCCAGCAGGGTTCCTTGTCCAATCGGCAGCTTGTCCTATAATGGGCCGGTATTTGGCCTCAGTTAGGGCAATCGGGAGGGACACGTATGGCCGGAGCAGACCGAAAAGTCATAACCAGCAGCCAGGCACCCAAACCCCTTGGAGCTTATTCCTTGGGCATCAGCGTAAGCCCCGGAAAGCTCGTCTACATCGCGGGCCAGGTTGGCGTCGACTCCAACGGCAACTTGACGGGCAAGGGCGACCCCGCGGCCCAGACCCGGCAAGCATTGGAGAACATCGGTCATGTCTTGGCCGCCGCCGGAGCGGGATTCAGCGACGTCGTCGAGTTCACCACCTACGTGGTCGGCCGCTCTTCAGTCCAGGGATATCTGGATGGCCGCGGCGAAATTTATCCGACGATCTACCCCGACGGCGAGTTCCCAACCAACACCCTCTTGGTGGTGGCCGGCCTGGTCAACGAAGACTTGCTGGTTGAGATCAAAGCCGTGGCGGCGCTGCCGTAGGCTAGTCGATATATTCGGCGCCGGACGATTCCGGCGTTTGGAGGCATAATTTGGCCGATCAAGAACGACTGGTAACAACCCTGATGGAACTGATCAAGATCGACAGTCCCAGTGGCGAAGAAGACGCCATGGACGCGGAGGTTAGCACCCGTCTGGAGTCCTTGGGCCTTAAGGTGTCCCACGACTCCTATAACAATGTTATCGCCCAATTGCCGGGAGAGGGGCTGCCCATCATGCTCTCAGCCCATCTGGACACCGTGGAGCCGGGCCGGGGCATCAAGCCGATAGTCGACGGTGGTGTGGTGCGGTCCGATGGCAGCACCATCTTGGGTGGCGACTGCAAGGCCGGGGTGGCCATCGTTCTCGAGGCACTGAGGGCGGCTATGGATTCAGGAGACGGCAACCGTGCCATCGAGGTCGTGTTCACCCGTCACGAAGAGGGCGGGCTGGTAGGCGCCCACCACCTAGATTTCAGTATGGTCTCGGCCAAATCGGGAGTGGTCTTCGACGGTGAAGGTCCGCCCAACCGCATCATCCTCTCCGCCCCATCCCAGAACGTGGTCACCGCCCAAATAACCGGACGGGCCGCCCATGCCGGTCTGGAGCCCGAAAAAGGAATCTCCGCGTTGCTCATCGCCGCCGAGATACTGGGCCAGCTTCCCTTGGGCCGTATCGATGAGGAGACCACGGCCAACATCGGCCGTTTGGAAGGCGGCCTGAAACGCAATATCATCCCCGAGCAAGCGTTCTTGGACGGCGAGTTCCGGAGCCGCAACAACGAGAAACTGGCCGACCTGGAACGTAAATTCCGGGGAGTGTTTGATGAGGTCTCGTCCAGATATCCTGAGGCGAAGATCGACCTGGATATCATTAACACTTATCAGGCGTACAATATCGATGCTGGCAACGAGGCTGTGGCCATCATAAGCCGAGCATTGGCGGGCATGGGCATGCCGCCGGTCTTAGAGACCACCGGCGGCGGCTCGGACGCTAACGTATTCATCGAGAAGGGCATCACAGCCATCCCGGTGGGGATCGGGGTGCGGGACTTCCACACCACCTGGGAAACAGCAATCATTGCCGAGGTTTTCCAGGGCGCCCAGATGTGCGAGGCCGTTATAAGAGGCGCCTAGCCAGCAAATCAGTCCCGATCGATCCGCTGATCAAGGCAATTATTCCGGCAACCCTTGCCCATACCCGAATCCTCCAAGTTTTGGTAACATCTCATACTGAGAGTCCAAAAATCTAACGGCCACCGCGCCAGAAGGATTAATCCTATGGCAGACCTGCCCAGCGAGAAAGCTATCGAGCGAATGAGGGTCTTCGTAGATAAATTCACTGAAAAGTCCGGAACGTTCGTCTCTCCTGTCGAAGGGGTGACAGAGCAAGTTATCCTCGGATTGGCCCAAAACATAGACGACGTCGGGCGGCCGTTGTGTCCTTGCCGGTTCTACCCGGACAAGACTGAAGAGATCAAACACCGAACTTGGATCTGCGCCTGCGACGACATGCAGATCTACAAATATTGCCATTGCCTATTGTTCGTAAATAAAGACGGTTACCCAATCACCGAGTATCTCCCGGAAGGCCACGAAGCCCTGGAGTCCTACGGTGTGATAGAGGACCCAGAACCGGAGAAAGGTCGTCCGCTGCGGGACAAGGCCGCGGAAAGGGAACAAGAGCGGATCAACCGGCCTTCTTAATCGGCGCCCATCAAGAACTCACGCGAAAATGACCCCAATGGAGGAATCAAATGGCCACCATCAGCAAGAAGCGCCAACTGGGCCGCCAGGTTTCCATCGTAGGCGGGGGACTGTCCCAATTCGGGGCCTTCCCGGAAAAAGACACCCGCGACTTGTTCGTGGAGGCCTTTCAGGACATGGTCCAGAATATGGACCGCGGCTTCGATATCGAAGACATCGAATGCGCCTACGTGGGCAACTACTCCTCTGACCTCTTCGAGCACCAGGGTCACACCGCGCCCATCGTGGCCGACTGGCTCGGCATCACACCCATACCCATCACCCGCATCGAGAACGCCTGCGCCAGTAGCGGTAGCGCCCTTAGGGAAGGCGTGATGGCCATCGCCAGCGGCATGTACGATGTCGTTCTGGTCGGCGGCATGGAGAAGATGACCAACCTCCCCACCGACGGCGTAACCGACGTTCTGGCGTCGGCGGCCGACGGGCTATATGAAGTCCCGGCCGGCTTGACCTTCCCCGGCATCTTCGGAGCGATCGCCAAAGCCCATATGGACAAGTACGAAACCAACTTGGACCACCTGCTCAAGGTCGCCATCAAGAACCACAGCAATGGCGCTCTCAATTCTAAGGCGCAATTCCAACAGACGGTCACAGAGATGATGGAGCGCCGTATCTCCCGGGCCCAAGAACGCGGCCAGGAAGTACCGGACTACAAGACCGACATGGACTTCCTGAACGACCCCAGGGCCAATCCCTGGATCGCCTGGCCGCTGCGGCTATACGACTGCGCACCCATCACCGACGGCGCGTCCTGTGTGCTACTGGTGTCGAAAGAGATCGCCCACAACTTCGCGGACACCCCCATAGACATCGCCGGGATCGGCCAGGCCACCGGCAAGCCGCTCCACGACTCGGATGAACTGACTTCACTGTCGGCCGCCAAAGCCGCTTCCCAGCAGGCCTACGACATGGCCGGCATCACCGTTGCCGACATCGACCTCGCGGAGGTCCACGACTGCTTCACCATCGCCGAGATCGTGGCCACCGAGGACCTTGGGTTCTTCGCTCCGGGCGAGGGCCCTCGGGCGGTGGACGAGGGACGCACCGCGCGGGACGGCGACCACCCAATCAACACTTCAGGCGGGTTGAAGGCCAAGGGCCACCCGGTCGGCGCTTCGGGCGTCGGTCAGGTCATCGAGATCTACAAGCAACTGAGAGGAGAGGCCGGCGAACGCCAGGTGAAGAAGGCAGACCCAACGGTCGGCGTCACCCACAACGTGGGTGGCACCGGAGGGACATGTGTGGTCAACGTTCTGCGCCGGGAGTTGTAACCATGGCAAGCGAATTCACCTCAAGCGCCTTCTACAACAAACTAAGGGAGGAAAAGAAGCTTGTTGGCGTAAAATGCCAGGACTGTGGCCATCTATCCCCAGAACCCCGGCCCATGTGCCCAGAGTGCCACGGGTTCGACATGGAATGGCATCCGTTCAGCGGCAAGGCCAAGCTCAGCACTTTCACCTGCATATCCATCGTCCCCGTCTCCATGGCGGCCAAAGGCTACGGACGTGACAAGCCATACTGCACCGGGATCGTCGCCCTTGAAGAAGGTCCCCGCATCAGCGCCATGATCAACGGGGTAGACGGCACTAACCCCCAGAGCATCGAGACTGGGATAGACATGGTCTTGGACGCGGACGACCTGGACGAAGAATCGCCGGCCCTGGCCTTCAAACCTGCCTAACAGGCAATCGCATTCACGGACAAAATAAAAGACCGGTCCTTCCATCTCGAGGGACCGGTCTTTTGGGTCTGCTTT
>ERZ651768.735-NODE-735-length-24409-cov-12.696696_pt1 | contig 24409 bp, 28 predicted proteins | sample MGYA00514754_ERZ651768 | MGnify/ENA metagenome assembly ERZ651768
CTATCCTTTCAGCTATTGCTCGATTCTCTCTGCGTTAGATCACAAATACCACAGGGTCGTCTGGCCGCGGCTATGCGACCTGGGCTCTTGCCCGTCCCAATCTTGCATCCCTAATTACCGTGACCCGAAACACAGAGCCGGCCGTATCCGGCCGGCTCCAGTAATGATGTAACAAACGACCCGGCTCAATAACGGTTGCCTCCACCATAGCCCCGACCGCCACCGCCACCGCCACCTCGGGACCGCTCTTGACGGGGTCGAGCCTGGTTTACGGTGACACTGCGACCATTCACGTCGCGACCATTCAATTCATCCATAGCTTTTTGCGCTTCGCTGTTGTTGGACATCTCGACAAAGCCGAATCCCTTCGACTGGCCGGTGAACTTGTCCGCGATCAGCTTTGCGCTCACTACATCCCCGAACTCTGCAAAAAGATCCCGAAGTTCATCTTCGGTCGTCTGATATGACAGGTTTCCTACATAAATATTCATGCGATCAATCGTCTCTTGGCATTTAGAAAGTGATGCCGCCAGATGCCAATGCCGTGGACACGTCGGCGGGAATGGAAAGGAAGCGTGATTGAGAAACTGGGATACGTTCGAGGCGTAGACAGATTCGGCAGGCGCGCGCCTGTTACCATTCAGAGATCTGTCCGGATAGACCGGCAGGGGCAGCGACAATAACCATGAGTGAGAAATAAATCAAGGGTTTTTCTTTCTGCGATTCGTTTCGAATTACTACACTTTGGCTCGATATAGTCCGATTGACACTACAATTATCTTGACTGTCGTTTGATAGGGCCACAAACGAGGCGAGTCGCCCCGTCAGTTCATTGGTCTGATATTTCGAATCACAGCGGCGCTCTCTTCTATCAACGATTACCATTCACTGTATGCCAACACCAACAAAGATCGCGGTGGTCGTTATTCTGGAACGTCCAGGGTATTGGTTAATGCTGAAGAGAAGTTACCCCCCCAATCAAGGTTTGTATACACCCGTTGGAGGCAAGATCGAGAACGGCGAGTCACCACATGCTGCCGCGATTCGAGAAGTTCAGGAAGAGGCTGGCCTCCAAATTGAAGACGCACACTACTGTGGCCTTCTGGTGGATTCGTCGCCTACAGATTACAACTGGATCTGCTTCGTCTATCGGGCGAGCGTCGATTATTTTGCGCCCCCTGACTGCAATGAGGGCACACTGGCCTGGGTGCCAATCGAGTCGCTGGCAACCCTGCCGACGCCTGTCACCGATCCATATCTATACCCCCGCGTCTTATCGGGTCAGCCGTTTTTTTTGAACGCCCTCTATTCCAAAGAAAATGATCTGATCGAGCTGACAGAAGAAATATCCGATACCCGACTGTTCCCCGAGTAATAACTCTTGTCGAAAAACCCAATCGCTGTTTGCACCGCTGTACTCGAAATCAGGTCAATTCTTCCTCTGCCACACTCAACGAGGCGCCGTTGACCATCGCGATTTCTTCGATCGCATAGGGATCAACGCCCTCGATACAAGCAACATTAAACCCACATCCGGTCGGGTCACTGCGCCGCTGGTGATGCGTATAGATGCCACAGATGCTACAGAAATAATGCTTTGCAATCTTAAGATTCCACTGGTAAAGCGTCAGTTTATCCTCGCCTTGCACAATCTTAATGTTCTCCCGCGGCACCAGTGCCATCACAGCACCTTTTCGGCGACACAACGAGCAATTGCAGCGAGCCCCCTTTTGTATTTCCTCTTCTAACGTGACTTCGAATTCCACAGCGCCACAATGGCAGGTTCCTTTTTTCACCTCGGTCATTGTTCAATCTCCTTCGTAGTCTGGTCCTTATGATTCTAGCGGTAAAACGTCCTTTGTCTTTGTCTCAACTAATCGAAGGGGGTTGCCACAAAAAACTCACGCCGAAGCAATCCTTCAGCGATGGCCTCCAGTCTCGATTGCCAGATTGTCTGGCGCTCTTCAAAGCCGTCCTGCCCAATGGCCGCCAGCAAATCCTCTTTCCTTTCCTGATCGCTCTTTGACAACTGCCGACACAACCTCGCGCATTCGGGCGTAAGATCCCGGTATTCAAGGATTCTCCAGCCCGTTTGCTCGAGTAACTCTGCGTATCCTACCGGCGAATCTACAAATTCTGGTCCACTTTCAATTGCTCGCAATGTATCCACCGTCGAAAGTCCCGGAGACAATGCCACTACCGTGAAGGCCATGCGGCCGCCGGGGCGAAGAACCGCCCGGCAAGAGACGAGCGTCTCCCGTTTTCGAGACAGACAACAGAGGATATCGCTGTGACTGACCGCGTCGAAAACCGCATTGCCAAATGGGAGACTCGCAGCATCAGCCACACTGGCCCACGATCTGTTGCTGAGCTGATCTTGCACAGCCCGGTCGACCGCCATCCCTAGCGCGGCACGCGGCATATCGACCAGCACGACATCGCAACCCGACTGCTTGGCCATGTAGAGCCCTGGCCATCCGCTGCCTGCTCCGACATCCAGCAAGCGATGGCCCGAGCGCAATTCGAGTAATTGGCAAATGTCGTCGGCTTCAGCGCGCGTAGTCCAGCTGTTGGCTCCATAGTCACTTCCAAAGACGCGGCGCTCAATGTCCCTGATTACGGGCAACTGCCCACGCTCATAAATCCCTTCGAATCTTTTTTTTTGATCTTTTTCCGCTGCGGTGCAATTCATGTTAGAAAAACCCTAACTCGCGGCGGAAGCCGAGTAAATCTTCACCGCGATTCAATGGTAGATACATCCTACTGGGAATAATTGGAGCTGAAAAGTGAATCGTTCTTTTATTCCAGTAAAGCGGATTTGAAATCTCACTACACTCGGGCCGTGGGCCATGACAGAATCCAGAACAAAGAAGTACGGTTCAATGCTCGATTCACCAAATTTCAGTCACTATCTCCGGGGTAATGAGCAGTGACAACCCGGGATACCATTCAATTACTGTTGCAAACTCGGCGTTGGGATGACCCGGAACCCACGGCGGTATCCGGTCGCCTATACCTTTATATCATCGCTGTCGTAGTATGGATTGGCCTCGCAGGCGCGTCCTATGCTGCGACAGACTTAATACAGAAGGCCATACCAGCGGAAACAACATTGCCCGCCCCTCAACAAATCACGCTGCCCGGCTTGGCGCCTCTTTCCCAAGACGAAAATCAAAGACTGTTCGAGGCCTACAAAGCACAAGGACCCGACTACATACCCCGAACTCGTCATCGCCATCCAGACGGCACGCCCAACTTCATCAACCCCCTGATCTTTGAAGCAAGCCCTTACCTCCTCCAGCACGCCCACAATCCTGTCCATTGGTATGCCTGGGGGAACGATGCCTTTGACGCAGCTAGAACCGCGGGCAAACTGATCCTACTCTCGATTGGTTACTCTACCTGTTATTGGTGTCATGTAATGGAACACGAGTCCTTCGAAGATGAAGAGGTCGCCACCACTTTAAATAGGCGATTTATCGCGATCAAAGTGGATCGCGAGGAGCGCCCGGACCTGGACAAGATCTACATGGATTCAGTCGTGGCGATAGGGGGGCGCGGTGGTTGGCCACTGACAGTATTTCTCACGCCAGAATTACATCCTGTCTGGGGTGCCACTTACTTTCCAAAGGCCCAGTTTCTCCAGATTCTTGGACGAATTGCGACCGCATGGGAAACTGACCCAGCAGCAATAGAGCAGTCCGGCTTGCAGCTGACTGAACACCTTGGGGCGCAAGGCAAACTGGCGAAAGGCTCAACGCCACTCGACGAGAAAATTCTTCGGTCTGCCTATGATCAGTTTGTCGCCGACTTTGATCCTCAGTTTGGCGGTTTTAGCAAGGCGCCAAAATTCCCACCGAGCATGAGTCTTCAGATCCTTCTGCGGATGCACCATCGGGCCGGTGATCCGAAAGCCCTTGAAATAGTGGAAAAAACTCTTGATCGAATGGGTCGTGGCGGCATCTACGATCATCTGGGAGGCGGCTTTCATCGCTATTCAACAGACAACCAGTGGCTAGTGCCCCATTTTGAGAAGATGCTCTACGACAACGCCCTGCTGGCCTGGACCTATCTGGAGGCCTATCAAGTCACTGGCAAAAGGATGTACAGCGACATCGTGCGTGGAATCCTCGACTATGTGCTGAGTGAAATGACTAATAGCCAAGGCGGATTTTATTCAGCCCAGGATGCAGGTGGAATCGGCAAGGAAGGAATTTTTTATGTCTGGTCGGCATCAGAGTTGAAACAGCATTTGACGAGCGAGGAGTTGGCGCTTTTTGAGAAAGTTTATGGGGTAACCGAAGCGGGAAATTTCGAGGGTGGCCACAACGTTCTAGCGCTTCAGGATGAATACAACTGGGAAATTAAAGAACATCCTTTAATCGAGTCAGCACACCACAAACTAATGATGGCCCGACGTCAAAGATCTGCGCCACTCAAAGACGACAAGATCCTGACTGCCTGGAACGGCCTGATGATTGCTGCTATGGCCAAGGCATATCAGGTGCTAGGGGAAGAAATTTATCTTCAAGCGGCACAACAGGGTGCCCGATTTCTTAAGCAAAATCTGATGAAAAACGGCAAACTGCTTAGACGCTATCGGGGCGGGGAAGTCGCCTTCAGTGGGTATCTTGGCGATTACGCCTATCTGATCGCCGGCCTGCTCGCGTTATATGAAGCAGATTTCGATCCGGCTTGGGCTAATTGGGCGCGAGACCTTCAGGCCAAGCAGCACGAGATCTTCTGGGATGACCAACTTGGCGCCTACTACTATTCCCGAGCGGATGACCCAAACTTGATTCGCCGTTCGGTCGACTTCAACGACGGAGCTCTCCCTAACAGCAACGCTGTCTCAGCGTTAAATCTCCTTAAGCTTCACGATCTCACCTTCCTGCCGTTGTACAAAGAAAAAGCGCGATCCCTGCTTGCTGCAGACAGCGGCCGACTGGCCCGCTATCCCAGTGCTTACGGACAGGCGTTAATCGCCCTGGACTACCATCTCGACCATGCCAAAGAAATTGCGGTCATCGGGCCCACCCACAATGAGCTCACCCAACAGATATTGTCCTGGCTTCGCAGAAGTTTCATTCCCAATAAGACCCTGGGCTTCGAACTGCCCGACCGAAACAGCTCTCTAACTCTGGTTTCCGGAAAAACTATGATCGGTGGCCAAACTACGGTGTACGTCTGCGAAAACAACGTGTGCAAACTCCCGACCTCCGACCTGACACAGATCAAACAACTTGTATCTGAAATTAAGACCTACCACCTAGCTCCTTAAGTGTTTCCCTGAACGACCAAACGATTATCATGCGTATAGGCGACATTACTTAATTGCGCGATACCCCAACTACCCAACTAATTGAAGTCAACTCGATAATCTGGACCATCTGTGCTGTGGACCTGTAATTGAGTGTTGAATAAGGCACATCAGTACCCCATTCAACCACTGTCTGATACAAGTCTAATTCGGTTGCGGCACGATACGAATATAAGGCTTTGGTGATTTCCAGCCATCCGGATACTTCTCCTTAGCTTCCTCGTTGGATACCGCCGGCACGATGATGACATCCTCTCCTTGCTTCCAGTTCACAGGGGTTGCAACCTTGTGTTTGGCAGTTAGTTGACAAGAATCGAGAATCCGCAAGATTTCGTCAAAGTTTCGCCCCGTACTCATCGGGTAGGTGACCATCGCTTTCACTTTTTTATCGGGTCCGATAATAAAAACGGAGCGGACAGTCTGATTATCAACCGGCGTCCGGTCCTTGGCCTCGCCCCGTGCATTCGGATGAAGCATGTCGTAGAGCTTGGCGACCTCAAGGTTGGTGTCACCAATTAATGGATAATTGACTGCATGCCCTTGAGTTTCTGCAATGTCTTTGGACCAGCTTTCATGATCTTCCACGGAATCCACACTCAAGCCAATGATCTTGCAGTTGCGTTTTTCAAAATCGGGTTTAAGTCGCGCCGCATAACCCAACTCAGTCGTGCAAACCGGGGTGAAATCCTTCGGATGGGAAAATAAAACCACCCAGCCATCCTCGATCCACTGGTGAAAGTTGATTGATCCTTCAGTGGTTTCGGCTACAAAGTCGGGCGCGTCGTCGCCTATGTGTAATGCCATGATGGGCCTCTCTAGAGAAATTGAAATGTCTGCGTACTGTCGCATTGTTGCGACCGAATTGGGGGATTTTAGAAGTAAAGCGGATATCGAAAAAGTCTATTAACGAGGGGTAATACGCTATAAAAAATGAATTTCTCGTGCGCGGTTAACAACGAGAAAATTTCCTTCTGGATTCATCTCACAAGATAATACTGTGCTACCGAAGCTGTATTATTTAAATTTCTATTTAACAATAATAGATATAGCTTCTAGCCCGTTATCCCAAATTGGGCAAGGAACTTCTTGATGTGTCATAAGAGCACCGGACCTGCTTTTCGTTCTGCAAGCCAAAAAAGCTGAAGGATGATAGAACATACATTGAAGTCGGGAGAGATCTTAAGACATCATTGTTGACCCGATTGCGTGTGTTTCCGATCAATGCAGCAATGATCGCTAAATTGATATCAAGTACACTTAGCCATCACCCATAAAATACTTACCATGACTTCATTTGACCACGAACTGGATGCGCGAGGCCTAAACTGCCCGATTCCAATTCTGCGCACGAAAAAGTTCTTGACTACCATGGAGACCGGGAAAATTGTGCGAATCATGGCCACGGATCCTGGATCGGTCAAAGATTTCGAGGCCTTCGCCAGACAAACCGACAATGAACTGCTGAGCTCCACGGAGGCCAAAGGCGAATTTCAGTTCACGCTGAAAAAACTGAGTTGAAGTCCCACTACTTCGTTGCGGTAACCAAAACTGCTTTCTGGCCTATTACCGAGTTAAAGAGGTTCGCATGAGTGATAAAAAACTTACCATTATTGCCTCAAAAGGGACTCTCGACTGGGGATATCCCCCTTTTATTCTCGCTTCCACCGCAGCGGCCTGCGGTTACCAGGTTACGATGTTTTTTACGTTTTACGGCCTGCAGCTACTGCGGAAAGATCTTGACCTCAAGGTCAGCCCGCTAGGCAACCCGGGCATGCCCATGCCTATGGGAATGAATAAATGGTTTCCAGTTCTCGGTACCACCATACCGGGAATGGAAACCATGATGACCCTAATGATGAAGAATACTATCAAGTCCAAAGGGGTGGCGACGATCCAGGAACTCCGTGATCTTTGCCTTGAAGCTGAGGTCAAGATGATTGGATGCCAGATGACCATAGATCTTTTCGATATGAATCGCGAAGACTTTATCGATGACATCGAGATTGGCGGTGCCGCAACCTGGATGGAAAGCGCCGGAGACGCGACGGTAAATCTCTTCATCTAGTGTGTAGTGTGCATGATCCATAGCTAGGCCGGATCCGTGAAACTGTCGTTGAACGGTGAGCGTCTGCAAGTTATCGGTAACGTCATGGAGTACGGGTTCCCAGACGACTCCCTTATAGTTGTTGCACCCAACCGAAAAATAAAGGCAGTCGTGCGCCGTAGTTAACCCGAACAAGGAAGCTGTCTACTGTAACCCTCGATCAGTCTAAGGATGCTGTAAACTTAATCTTTCTCTACAAGCGCTCGGGAACAACTAGAACCGAAATGTTACAGACATTCAATTGAGCGCAATAAGATTTAACGCGGAGAAATACATCCCGGTACAAGAGACAACCAGTTAGGCCTTACTGTTTCCGTTTACAACGATATCACCGGTTATTCGACGGTCAACCGAATCTTCCCTACCAGTCACGGCAACCCTGCTCCGATTTTGCACCATTCTCGAGTACAGATTATTGATCATCGCACTTCCCGTGCTAGTAAAAAGAAACGGCAAGATAGCATGAACAAGACAAGCGCTGGCTGCAACGAAAAGGCGTAAAGCAAAACCAAGTGCATGGTAAAAATGTTCCCAATAAGTTTCACCGACATCACTCGGGTGCTGCTGAAATTTATCCAAAATAGGAGAAATCATTTTCTACCCTTGTGTGAAATTACAGTCGGAAATTATTATACCACGGAGATAGAGAGAAATATTTTTCTCAATTTACGGATGTCTATAAAAATTTCTACTCGAACATGATGATTTTTCGGGGCACTCCCATCGTAATTTTCTTCGGCTATCGACAAGCGTTAAATCAGGTCAATTAGAAATAATACAATATCGCCGCACAGCGCCTGCATGCTCGTTATATGCAACCAGTGGGTTTAGGTAAACCTGCGTATTTGCAGGCCTGTTTTGCGGGCCCCTCTGGAAATAGTCGGTACAGATACCTGCTGTTGGCCTTGTCCTTGCCGAGATTCTTACCTATCTGATTCACCAGAAGACGAATTCCCTGTGCAACCTGGTGCTCCCGGTAATAGTCACGAATAAGATGAATGACTACCCAGTGATTCTCTGTGAGACAACAGTTGTCTTCATACGCCATGAACTCCGCAATTTTGATGCTCCAATCGCTCGGGTCGGTAAGATAGCCTTCTTCATTCGTTTCAAATGTCTTGCCATCGAGAACAAAGGTCATGTCATCTCGGTCTCCAGATTAGAGTCCGCACCAAGTTAATTCGTCAGATGTCATTCACAGAATGGGGTTCTTGAGCAGACATCCCACTAGTAGATGCGCACTGAGCAATAATAATTTCGGCAGTGCCATAGCCTCAGGGCAATCTAGACAGCATTGCCGCAGTGATTCAACGCAATGTCGAACAAGTCGAAGTTCCGGAACGCCCGCTCGGCATCAACGCCAACGATTGGTTGGCTAAAGATAAGTGGAACCCGCTGTTCGGAAATACCGCCGTGGGAGCGCAGTGGCTCATTCAGGCCCGACAAGTCATGTTGCTCGGCTGAAGTACCAATGACCTGGTGTTTGCCCGAGATTACAACAAGATCGCCGATCCGGTCTGGTGGCAACTCGAAACGTTGGCAGGCTTCAACGCGTGTCAGAACGACTTCAACACCAGGCAGCTCTGTCATTGCCTCGGCCGCCGGGATGCGCAAATTCTGCTCGCAGTACACGGTAGCAAACGAACCCAGCGCCCCATGGTGTACTACATAAGGATCCGTGATGGGCAGTATGACTTTCAGCCTGTCCGCTCCAAATAGCTGGTCGAGAGACGATTGCAGAAAGATCGCATCAGGCACTCCTTCTGCCGTGTGTTTGGCATTCATGCCGTGATCCGCAGTCAACGCCACCAGCGCGCCAAGATCATCAAGCCGAGTCCAGTAAGTATCCATCATCGCGTAAAACGCATTGGCGCCATCACTCCCGGGTGCATGCTTGTGCTGAATATAATCGGTCGTTGAAAGGTACAAAATATCGGGAGCCTCGGTTTCCATCAACAGCACACCGACTGCAAAGACGAACTCGGACAATTCAGCACTGTAAACCGAGGGCAGCGGTCTTTTGACCTTTTCAAGGAGTTGATCGATGCCATGCGTGGCAACAGTCGCCTTATCAGCACACTCGGCGGAACAACACACAGCGCCATCTGACCCGAAGATCAGTCCTGCTCCCAGAAGGCGGCAAAGCTTATCCTTTGCCGTGACGGCCGCTACGCGAAAACCGGCCTGCTGAAAGGATTGAAACAAAGTGGGTGCACGAAGAAGTGCCGGATCATTCATCATGATTTCCTGCCCACTTTCTTGGTCAAGAAAATAATTCCCGGAAATTCCATGAACCGAAGGGGGCACACCCGTGACGATCGACAGATTGTTTGGGTTGGTGAAGCTAGGAACGACACAATCAGCTCGAAGGTCTGTTCCTGCACCTTCCACCAAGCGTTTCGCCCACGGCATGACGCCAGCGGCAATCGCTTGCTCTATGTACGCAGGCTCCGACCCATCGATACAAACCGCAACGACGGGTCGATCAGGTGGCCGGTAGTCACGCCCATTGACCGTGATCATAAAAACTGAAGTCCAGTCAGTTCGTCGTTAACGAGGCCGTCCATTGATCGAGTACGTGCCGAGCTTTTACCTCTGTCCCAGTCACCTCGTCGTGATCTGCTCGTTTGGCGGTCAGTTCGATTACGTACCCATTGGGATCACGAAAATAGATCGAATCAATGAATCCATGATCGGAGATACCGCGGGTTTCAACCCCTGTCGCTTTGCCCTTTTCGAGCATTCGATGCAGCGTTTCACTGTTAACTTCAAGCGCGATGTGAAGATCAAAATCATGCTGTACTTTGAATTCGAAGGGCGCATCGGGAACCTCAAAAAAAGCCAGAAACGACCCATCTGCCATGCGATAGAAGGTGTGCAATGCACGGGCTTCACGTCCCGTTTTGGTCTCTGTGATCTCGAACGCATTAGCGAGCGGCAACTCGAGAAAATCCTCATAAAATGCCCGGGTCTCTTCCGAATTCCGGCAGCGATACGCATTGTGATGTAGTCCTTGGATCATAGGCATTGTCTCAAGTGGGAGTTTGCGATAGTACAGCGGAGAGATTCTAATTCCTTTGCAAATCTCAGGAAACGAATATAGGACGATCTATTCGCGCAGCCAACAACAAGCCGACTCACGCTCACAGCCAAATCGGTAAGTCAGCGGAACCTTACGTCGTGATTTGATCGAGGCCCCGGGCGAGATCGGCAGTGATGTCCGCCACGGATTCGAGCCCGACGGCAACCCGAACCAGATTCTCTCTGATGCCCGCTGCTGCGCGTTGTTCCGCTGTGATCCGCGCGTGGGTCGTTGAGGACGGATGGGTAATCGTCGTTTTTACGTCGCCAAGGTTAGCCGTGATCGATAGCAGCCGAGTACTGTCAATGACGCGCCAAGCCTCATTCTTGTCTCCATTCACTTCGAACGACACGATGCCGCCGAAACCCTCCTGCTGCGCCTTTGCCAATTGATGACCTGGATGGGTCGCAAGACCGGGGTAATAGACTCTTTTGACCCCCGCGTGTCCGCTCAACCACTCGGCAAGCGCAGCGGCATTTTCCGAATGCGCGCGCATACGAAGCGGAAGCGTCTCCAACCCTTTGTGGAATACCCATGCATTGAAAGGGCTCATGGAGGGCCCTGCGGTACGCAAGGCGTGGAAGAAAGACTCGTAGATTTTTTCGCTGTTGGTCACAAGCGCACCGCCGACACATCGGCCTTGCCCATCCAGATACTTAGTCGCGGAGTGAACGACCACGTCTGCACCCATCTCCAGCGGTCGTTGCAGCGCGGGTGTGCAATACACATTGTCGACCACCAAAAGACTATCGGCATTGTGAGCCAACTCCGCCAGCGCTCGGATATCTCCGATTTCACAAAGCGGGTTAGATGGCGTCTCGAGAAATAACAAACGGGTCTTTTTAGAGAGTGCACTTTTCCAAGCCCGGGTATCAGAGACGGGGACGAAATCGACTTCGATCCCAAAGCGCGGCAATATCTTGGTAAACAAAGATACGGTGGATCCGAACACCTGGGCGGAGGACACTACGTGATCGCCGCTGCGCAACAACGCGAGCCCCAGCAACAAAATGGCAGACATTCCAGACGCTGTCGCAATACCCCACGAGGCCGATTCCAGCGCAGCCAGTCGATTTTCAAACGCACGGACCGTCGGATTGGTAAAGCGAGAATAGACATTTCCCGGCTCGGATTCCGAGAAGCGGGCAGCCGCCTGGGCCGCGTCCTTAAAAACGAAACTGGAGGTCGCAAAGATCGGGTCGCTGTGTTCCCCTTCTGGGGTGCGATCCTGACCCGCCCGAACTGCGAGGGTCTGACGATCTCTTTGGCTGTTTCGTTCTGTCATACCACTACGCCCTGTTGTTGATCTATCCGTTCAAAAAAAAACCCACACCAGTTTCAGCCAGAGCGGGGTATTTCACCTCGCTTTAGCCGTTTTTCTATAGCGCCCGCAAGCTGATGATCAAATCGGCGCTGTCCGAGAAAACAATACGATTTCAGACTCCTAGTGTCAAATCTGTTTGGCACCACTGTCCGTATATCGAAAACCACATCGAAAAACGCAAAACGGCCAGCGAAGGTGATTCCTATTCATTTTTTTGCAGCAACACGCGCCAGCTCCTGCCCTCGGTCAGGGCACCCAAATGGGTTGCCCCTAAATCACTGGACATCGGGACAACGGTTTCAAGGGAATCTGGGTTATCGATTCGTATCGACACCACATCACCGGGCACAGCCTCTCCCATCGCCTTCAGTGTCTTTAACTGGGGCCCCGGGCAGGTGCTGCCGATTGCGTTCACTTCCTTCGTTATGTGAACAATCGTCCCGTCCTCGAGCGTAACCAAACCAGGTTGCACAGTATCGGTGACGGTGGCGGCCGCACTCTTCTTGAAGAGCCCCATCTCATCCTCCCGGATTGTTGTGGTTGAACTTCGTTCCGCAAAGCGATCCCTGGCCCTTTACTTGAGGCCATATCGCGGTATTGATAGCGGCTTGACTAAAGAAGCGCAGCCTACAAGAGCCGACCGGTTCCGATCAACACCTCATTGGAAAATAATGCTATATTTCTCACATTACATACGCAGAGATAGCATTTAATTCGCTAATAACCGTTTACTTAGTAATTTTTTTCATGGACGCCGTAGACCGGAAAATTCTCGCCCTGCTCCAGGAAGATGCTGCGCTTTCGATCGAGAAAATTGCGACAAAAGTCCATCTGTCGTCTACTCCCTGCTGGAAAAGAATCCGCCGACTGGAAAAAGACGGCGTGATTCAAAAGCGAGTCGCGCTCTTAGATGCCGAGAAAGTCGGGGCGGGCGTAACTGTGTTCGTGGCCATCAAGACCAACCAACACAACCGCGAATGGCTGGACCATTTCGCGAGCTCGGTCGAGGACATGCCGGAGATCTTGGACTTCTACCGTATGAGTGGCGAAATTGATTATCTATTGCGGGTGGTGGTATCGGATATTGCGGCCTTCGATGACTTCTACCAACGACTGATCAGCCGCGTACCACTTTCTGACGTGACCTCGAGTTTTGCAATGGAGAAAATCAAGCACACCACCGCGCTCCCAATTGCAACGACAGAATAAGTATCTGGGCGACCGATCGGACCCATGCTTTGCAGAATCTGCAAAGCATTGAACTCCCCGCTACTCAGCTGATCGGATCGAAATAGCGCTTACCAAAGCAAATACTTCAATCCAACAGTTCCGTCTGACGCTGCTCCCCGAGTCCTTGGTTCATCTCCAGCGCGGGCTGACTCTCTTTGCATTCCCCCACCGGTTGTGCCGGGACGCCGGCCACCGTGCAATGCGCGGGTACATCGTTTAGGACCATGCTTCCCGCCGCTACTTTGGCGCCTTCTCCGATCTCGACGTTGCCAAGGATCTTCGCACCGGCACCGATTAAGACCCCGGAACGAATCTTTGGATGCCGATCTCCAGTCGCCTTGCCGGTGCCACCGAGAGTGACTTCGTGCAGCAGGGAGACGTGATCCCCGACCACGGCGGTTTCGCCGATCACGAGACCCGTTGCATGATCGAGCAAAATGCCGGAACCGATTTGGGCAGCCGGGTGGATATCGACTGCAAAGACTTCGCTGACACGACTCTGCAGGTAAAGGGCCAATTCAGAGCGCTCCTGGTGCCACAAAAAGTGCTCGATTCGATACGCTTGTAAGGCATGGAACCCCTTGAAGTAGAGAAGCGGTACCGAGTAGCGGGCACAGGCAGGATCCCGTTCCCGAAAAGCCTGAAGGTCTGAGCGGATCGAAGCGCCAATGCTGGCATCCGCAGCCATCGAATCATCAATCACATCACGCAGAAACACCTCCGTCAGCGCGGGTGCCCCCAGTTTGTGGGCCAGGTGAAGTGAGAGACTCTGTTCTAGCGAATCGTGGGCCAGAACAGCAGCGTGCAAAAAACTGGCCAACAAAGGCTCAAGTTGAATCTTTTGCTCCACCTCCTGTCGGATGGCATCCCAGATGGGATCTACCCGATCTTTGAGTTTTTTGACATCTTGCATACGGCCGACTCCTCCGTAGGGCAGTTGCGCGCGGGCACGGCGGCGCCATTGTAACGCCTCGGTCGATTTCGAATTCTTATGCTAGGAAGTTTTTTCATAGCACGATGTAATCACCGATTCAAAACTAGATCACCCGAATGGCAGCACGATGAAAACGGCACACCGCGACATGTATCTTGGCCGATACAAAAGTATTCCAGGGCCGTGCGGGATCAATATCCCAACACCAAATCCCATAGAGTGCTTCGAAAAGCCGGTTGAACTGTCGCGCTCTCTACTCGTCCCGGTGCACCGCATCGATTGAAAACGCGGGCGAACACACGGCAATGTAGTCGGCGCCCCCGGGAAATGGAGTACTGTAACGAATCCACTCCCCCTCCTTGGCTTGAATCGCCTGGCCTGATTCAATGTTGAAATCTCCTTGTTCGGTTTCGACCCGCAACTTACCGCTTAACACATAGGTGTATTCGTCGAATTCTGGGCGCTGTCCCGGTTCTTCCCAGCCTTCTGGACTCGTCATATGGGCAATACTGATCGCGGAACTGTCACTGTTGACCCGACCAAATATTTCCCGGATGATTTTGTCTTTGGTGCCCGCAGCTTTTATGATGCTGGCTTTATCGATCCTCACCGGCATGACACCCCCCCCTGTTGTCGTTGTCGGTCCCTGTCGTCTCAGGGAAAACCCAGATGGAAAGAATCATGAATACTGCAAGCAATATGGCAACCACTCCAACGACCCTATCGCCGAATTGTTGTTCTAGAAAAAATGCCCCCATGCCGACCAGTGCGACAATCACCGAAACACTGATTTTAATATTGGTGGGCACGGTGAAGTTCGCTGCTTGGAATTTGGAAGATTAGTCGGTTGGTATCGGGGTTGCAGCTGCCTCGCTCGGCAGCAGCGCTTTGGCCTTAAGATCCTTCTTGATGTGATGGGTGTTGTAACCATTAAATAAGTGTCCAATTAACCCGCACTCCAAATCCGAAGTACCAAACAGCCAGTCGGCAATGGGAAAGGTCAGATTCATGTTCTTCTCCATCATCAGTTCAGAATTGTGATGGGCAGTGTGGTGGCGGCGCAGGGTGTTGACGAACGGGCAGTAGCGGACAAACCGGTTCTCGTCTATATGGCAGCAGAAGTGCATGAATTCGTAGATCATGTAGGTCATGGTCGTCGTGCAGATAAAAAGCCAACCGACATTTGCGGTCACCACAAACCCGAGCAAAATGGCACCGGGGATCGAAATCAGGATAAAGATCACCAGTGCATACGGCGGAAAGACCGTTACTCGCCAATCGGTCTGGTCTCTAAAACGCATTTCCTGATCGGTAAAAAACCGGTGGTGGTTCAGCGTATGGCGATCGTAAATGGCGCGGAATCCCTTCCATTGACGCGGTTTGTGCATGACATAGCGATGCAGGTACCACTCGAAAATGTTGCAGCCTGCGCCGACCACCGGGATTGTCAACCACTCCCACCACTGGACATTCTCTAGATGCTGGATGTATATCCAAATTGCCGTGAGGCCGATGATGTAGATCACTGCAACGTGAACAAACCCGTTGTACCAGCCGGCAATACGGGCGCGGTATTCCTGTCGAAACGCCGTTTGTTTCTCGCTGATCATGGTCGTAGAACTGAAAAACTTGGCAAGGGTATTATTCGTATTCCAACAAACATTATACGGCACCATCGTGGATCACTTAGGCCAAGGACCCATAACCGCTGCGGTGTAAATAAAATGCCGCATAAAGAGTGGCGACGGGCCGGGTCATGTGATAACTCCCGGCCAACCCGCCCCACAGCGCCTCGTTTTTCGGCACAATAGCAACAACCTTTCAACCGACTCTCGAGTCACCACGGGTGCCAACCCCACCCAATAGGCCTGGATATGACCGCCGCTGCCATCCGTTGTGCCAATGATCTCAAGATGTACCAATCGCTTCTTGAGAACGCCGACGTCAAACGGGTGTGTGGTCGAATCCAACGCATGGAAGAGAAACGTGACCACCCTGGAGTTCGGCGCCATTTGCTGGCGACTTCAGTGCGACTCGGCCGTTCGATGTCGGCGTCTTTACACCACATGGCGGATCAGTGCACCGAGCGGCTTGGAATCGATTCGCCGCTCGAGCTTTATGCTTACGCCAGCCCACAATTCAATGCGGCGTGCTTCAAACCTGAGGAAGGACGAGTATTCATCATGTTTTCTTCCAGCCTTCTCGAAGCATTTTCAGATACCGAACTTCTTTTCGTCATGGGCCATGAGCTGGGCCACCATGTGTACCAGCATCACGAGTTACCCATTGGATATATCCTGCGCGGCCCGGAGCCCATCCCGCCTATGCTGGCATTAGATCTTTTCACTTGGTCCCGTTACGCAGAAGTATCCGCTGATCGAGCCGGCGCATATTGCGCAAGAGATCTGCAGAGCGTCACCCGTGCACTTTTCAAACTGGCCTCCGGCATCAGTGATGACCGGGTTGTGCAGTTCGATTTAGATGAGTTTCTCCGTCAAGTCGACGACATGCTCGCATTTGATGAAGAACCGGGTCAGGGGGCGCCCCAGCAAGACTGGTTCCTGACCCACCCGTTCAGTCCGCTGCGGGTCAAAGCACTCAAACATTTTCACGAATCAGACTTGATGTGCTCCGGGGGTATGAGCAAGGCACAACTAGAGGACTGCGTCCAACAGGTCATGGGGGTTATGGAACCGGACTACATGAAAGGCAAGACCGACGCAACCCGGGCGATGCGTAACCTGTTCCTGGCCGGCGCCATCACGGTCGCGGATGCCCATGAGGGCATCAGTGATCAGGAGCGCGAGGTACTCAAGAAATTCTTTGAAAAGGGATATGCGCTGGAGAAACTCGACAGTAACCGCTTGCGTGAAGTTCTGCCGAAACGAATTGCTGAGGCCAAAGAACTCACCAGCTTGGCACAGCGAATGCAGGTCGTGCGTGATCTTTGCATCGTGGCCCAGGCAGAACGCCCGATCGCTGCTGCAGAAACTGACCTCCTGAACCAGATCGCTTCGGGACTCGAGCTACCGGCCAACTTCGTAACACAGTGCCTGGAAGGCTCAATTGAATTGGACTAACCCTAGAACTGGCGCGAAGGACGGTGGTTCGACTTAATTTGCGGGAAATTCTGGGCCAGTTCCTCCAATTTAATCCATGCCTCAAAACAAACCTTCGGGTACATCTTTTCCCATTGATGGTTATGTAGAAAATAATTTCTAAATATTGGAACATTGTTAAGTTAAATTCTCCAACATTGGATATTTATCGACTTAATTAACATTATTTTCTAAATTTCTGTTGTTGTATTCATCTCTGGTGTACTCTTCCCGTCCCTCGACGCTCTCTGTCGAGACGAAGCGAAACCTGTGAGCAAGGTCTACATTCTCCACGAAAACGACGAGTGGTTACCGCCATTTCGATCAGCGCTTAATGCGGAAGGCGTTCCTTTCGCCGAGTGGCATATGGCGAGAATACTCCTCGATTGGGAAAAATCTCCTCCCGAGGGTGTGTTCTACAACCGTATGAGTGCCTCCTCCCACACCCGAGGCCACCGCAGTGCCCCTGAATACACGGCCGGTGCATTGTTCTGGCTCGAGAACCACGAGCGACGAGTCGTGAACGGACGCCAAACGCTCGATCTCGAACTCAGCAAGTTGCGCCAGTATCAGGCGTTACAGATTCACGGAATACAAACGCCCCGTACTTGGGCGGCGCGGGATGAAACAGAACTGAAAGCATTCAGTCAGAAAATTACTGGCCCCTTCATCACCAAGCATAACCGAGGGGGTAAAGGTCTCGGTGTTCATCTTTTTCAGCATGGCAAAGCGCTGGCAGACTTTCTTGATGCAGGAAAGCTCGAATCACCGGTAGATGGTATTTATCTGGTCCAACAATACATTCAAAGCCGAGAACCCTTCATCACCCGCTGCGAATTCATTGACGGTCAATTCGTCTACGCGGTCCGGGTTAGTACAGAAAACGGATTTGAGCTCTGCCCAGCTGATTCGTGTCAACCCGGGAATGATTTGTGTCCTACCACCACAGACAATTTACAGCGATTTCAAATCATAGAAAATTTCTCTGAGCCGCTTCTTCTCAAAAGATACCAGGCATTTCTTCAAACCAACGCTATAGAAGTGGCGGGGATTGAATTCATCACAGATGAAAATGGTCGCCATTGGACCTACGACGTCAATACCAACACCAACTACAACCGCACTGCCGAAGAGCGGGCCAAAGTTTCCGCACCAAGACAACTCGCGAAATTCTTAGGTTCATTACTTGATGACAACGTCTACCATCTGAAGTCGGCGGTAATCTGAATACAATCACCCCGAATTGAGCTGTGTCTGATCATGGGATAGCTTGACATGCAGTTGGATCTCTAGTTCTTCAAAAGAGAGATGGCCAACCAGATAAAAGAAAAACATCAACGACTGCGGTACATTTTACGGTAAATGCATAAGAGACTACCTCGCGTGACCAAGACCGCGTTGAATCAGGAACGAGAACTGCCTTCCTGCCGAAACCCTGTCTGACACCCTTCTTGACTGGAGCGTACAAAGCACATGCAAAACTTTTCACCTGTCGAGTCCCTTGTTGGCGGTATTGTGATTGGTATCGCAGCACTAGTGCTCCTTCGGTTTTACAGGCGAATAGCGGGAATCAGTGGAATCTTCGGTGGTTTGTTTCCATTTGACGCCGGAGAAACTCTATGGCGGCTGGTCTTTTTGGCCGGTTTGATTACAGGTGGTGTCGTTCTCTCCTTCCTTCATTCAGACGCCGTTACCTTTGAGCTAGCCTATTCGAATCCCGCCCTGATCCTGGCCGGACTGTTAGTGGGATTCGGCAGTCGGATGGGCAACGGCTGTACTAGCGGGCATGGAATCTGCGGGCTCGGCCGGCTCGAACCGCGGTCGGTGGTAGCCGTCCTAACATTCATGGTAACGGGAATCCTTACCGCAGTGCTGGTCCAACAGCTTTTAGGCGGAGCAATCTGATGGCGTTGGCTCTGGTGTTTCTCTCAGGTACTCTTTTCGCCCTCGGACTGGGTGTATCCGGCATGACCCAACCGGAGAAGATCTCCTCGTTTCTCAACATTGCTGGAAACTGGGACCCGAGTCTCATCCTCGTGATGCTGGGCGCCAGTGCTACGTACCTTCTGGGGTACTCGGCGATGTTCCGACGCTCCGTGCCTGTTCTTTTTTTGCACCTCGTACGCGCGAATCGAGAAGACTTAGGCCTGCCTCTTGTCGGCGGCTCGGCACTTTTTGGCGTTGGCTGGGGCATGATCGGCTTCTGTCCGGGGCCTGCGCTTGTCGCCCTAGTGACCGGCTACCCGCCGGTGATTGTTTTTGTCCTGTCGATGGCAGTGGGGATGTTTGGATACAATGCCCTGTTCGACCGCTCCAGTATCAATCCCCGCAAGGACGAAACGCTGGCAGGTTACATCATCACTGACTAAAACCATGACAAAGATCGGCAAGCTCGCCGAGTACCGTGACTATATTGAATCTTTGAATTCGATCAGCTCCTACGAGGTCTATCGCTGGATGATCACTCTAGGAAAGAAGCTCAAAGAAGATCCCTTAGAGGAAAACAGGAGAATTCCAACAAACCGGGTTACAAATTGCCAGTCTGAACTTTATGTAGATTTTGACAACGGACTGTTCAAGGCCTGGAGCAATGCATTGATTACGAGCGGCTACGCGTATCTCTTAACGGATATTTTCAACCACTCTTCAGCAGACGAAATAAGCGAGATAACACCAGAAAGATTTGAAGCACTAGGGCTAGACAATATGCTGTCGATGGTGCGTAAAGCGGGGTTTTATCAAATGATTGAGATGATGCGAGAAAAAATCGTATCCAAAAATAATCAACCAAAGAGCGAATGATACAAAGCTGGACTTTCTCAATTAGATCTCGCCAAAGTAAGCTGAAATTGTCTCGCCGGACCGTCTCTAGTTAACCTGGCCAACCCTGCAGATTTGTTTCCATTCCTCCCTATCATCACCTCTAATCATTAGCCAACGGCGAGTAATCCTATCTCTCCGATGCGCTCCATCACTGTCGGCACGTCGACAATCCATGGTCCGTCTTGTAGGAGGGTGATTTCGACTCGATCGGATGTCGAGAACTCCACTTCCTTCTCTCCATCAAACGCGATCGTGCCGTCCAAGGCGGTAACCACGCATTTCTGGCCCACGCTGATCTTTCGAAAATCACGAATTCCAACGCGTCTCATTAATCCTGGAGCCATCGGTACATGGATGGACCGATCGGCCTTTGCATCGAATTCGACCCATAAACCAGCGTCTTCCCAGCGCGGAACCGGTTGAATCAGACTACCGATCGCCGAAAGCCCGATCGCGCCAGGCTCTGCAAAAGTCAGAAAAAGCTGCTGCAGGTGCTCTGGCCGCCAAAGTGCCCGCGCACCGACCCACTGTTCAGTTGTAATGCAGATATCCACCAGCGCCGGAATTTGTGGTGCGCCATCGATCGCACAGGCAAGACGTTTACTCCGACGACAGGCCGTTTCCACCGACACTCCACCCATCGCTATCGCACCCGCCGCAAGACCAACGACTGTTGCTTCGTAATGCTGAGGAAACGCGTTGTTAGTTCCAGTCGACACACAGACCAGCGGGATCGATCCACACTCGTGAGCGACCAAGCGGTGTGTGCCATCGCCGCCAAGCACCACGATGGCCTGGACCCCTGATTCTCGCATTTGTCGAACAGCCAGCAGCGTATCTCCCGGAACGCCATCCACCGGCATCTTAAGGAACTGAACCTCGGGCAACCGCAGCTCGTCACTTTTTATTGTGCCTTCCAACTCGTAGGTAATTCCGCCCGCAATTCCTGCTTGATCAAACATCATCAGCACTTGTTCAACGCCCATTGTGCCCATGCCAACCAGCATTCGTCGCACCATAGCGCATCGGTCTGTAATCGACAGACTGCTGGCGCGAGCCACTAGGCGACGAATATCTCTCGCCGCTGACGGATTGACGAGAATACCAATCCGGGTCATGGGGGCAACGGGCAAGTGATCACTGCTTGCATTCCCTTGCTGGCTATTGGCGGGTAAATCGGTCGAGTCGGTACGGCTCAAGTACGTCCAGCGCACGCCCACCGACAATCTCTTCTGCGCTCAACCTACCAACGAGAGGCGCAAGCGTGATGCCACTGTGCATCACCGCAAGGTAGAGTCCCGGCAGGCCAGATACCGGCCCGATTACGGGCAATCCATCAGCGGGAATCGGCCGCACGCCCAGGGTAAAATGCTCCAGGCAAAAATCGTCATCTACCAGCAGTTCGCGGGCAGCGCCGATCAGCTTTTCGGCTTCTTGATGTGGATCATCGGGCACCTCACTGCCACCAAAATCCCAACCCACAAAAATTCGACCATCAGCGCATTGCCGCATATGGACCTTTGGCGCCAAAACAATGCCGTGCAAAAGCGGTGGCCGTGGAACGCTCTGGGCTAAGAACCCCGCGAGGTTTGCCATGGGCAACACCACACCGACATCCGCGGACAAAGCTTCGCTGGCTTCGCCAGCCGCTAGAACGACCTTGTCCGCTTTGATGATTCCAGAAAGCGTCCGCACGCCCGTTGCCCGCCCCCGATCCACGGTCAGGGCCAGTACCGTATCGGTATGAATCACAGCGCCGCTCGCCGCTGCCCGATTTAACAATAATCGCGCCGTTTGAAGAGGTGGCACGCTCCCTTCGATTGCCGAGTACACCGACTGATCGGGGTGCTGTCGAAGAGACGGTTCCCGCTCTCTTGCCTCGGCCCTTGAAACAATTCGCATCGGGTATCCCCACGAAGTCGATTCCTGAGCTTTCTCCTCCACCGATTCCATGTCCTCTTCCCACCAGAGCGAACCGTTGCAGTTCATTTCAAGCGACCCATTCAGATCATGTTGAAGTCGATGCCAATCAAGAATTGCTTTCAGACGAAACTCAAAATACGGGCGCGAATTTCCGGGAGCCGCGTTAATCCATGCAAATGAAGCGGCTGTCGCGATGCCGCCCGGACGGTCCCCCGTTACCACTGTGACCTCAGCACCTCGAACTGCCAAGTGATAAGCAACCGATGCGCCGATCATTCCGCTACCGACTACAATAGTTTTCATCGCCGCTTCATCTCCGACAAATCCGGGATGCTCTCAGAGATAGTTGTCTTTGGCCTCGGAAATTAGCCACTCCCAGAACGCGTTGACCCTCGGCTCTTCGACTTTCTCCTCGCTCACCACGCCGTAATACCCATAGTTGCCGGGATAGTTCACGTCGAATAACTGTATCAGCTGACCCTGGGCGACCAACTCGTCGGCCATCAAGCTGACCGCAAGGGACACACCTTGCCCTTCTAACACCGCTTGGATCGTGAAGTTAGGCGAGCTGAAGTGCGGCCCAATGCTCGCATCGATACTAGCGACCCCGGCAGCACGCAACCATTTTTCCCACTGCGGCCAATCGGGGTCGTAGAAAGTCGGATCAAAATGAATCAACGTGTGCCAGCGCAGGTCGGCGGGAGACATTAGAGGATGCTTGCCGCGCAACAACGCCGGACTGCAGACGGGAAAGACTTTCTGACTCATCAACCGCTGGGCCCGGAGCCCGGGATAGCGTCCGCGACCAAAACGGATGGCCACGTCGGTCTCTGGCCCCTCGAGTTCAGAGATTTTCTGTAGCGGATCGATTCGAATTTGCACTTCGGGGTGCGCCACTGAGAACTCAGCGATCCGCGGCACCAACCATTTGGCACCAAAAATTGGTGGGGCACTGATCAACAGCGGTTCAGCTACGGCAGTCGACTGAATCCGCTCGATTGCAGCACCGAGATGGTCGAACCCTTTGCGAAGTCCAGGCCAACAAGCCTGAGCGGCCACTGTGAGCTCCAGAGACCGGTTCTTCCGGTGAAACAGTTTGACGCCAAGATAAGACTCTAGAGTCTTGATCTGGTGACTGATGGCGGCCGGCGTCACATGCAGCTCCTTTGCCGCTTCTGTGAAGCTCATGTGGCGGCCCGCCGACTCGAAGGCTTTGAGCGCGTTCAAAGGTGGCATTGATACGGGGTGCATGATATTTTGTTAATTAATCTAATCTAAAAATGAAAAATATTCGTTTGTGCTGTTGTTTATATATCCCTAGATTACGCGGTTAGCCGGTTTTTTTATATTACATTTTTATTTAGGTATTTTAACATGACGAGATTACCCTCACCCTATCCCCATCAGGTGGTCGCCGATTGGATTGCGGCCAACGACGACAATGCCCATGTCCTCTCGGTCGTCAGAACACCGCGGAACTTCACCCCAGTCGATGGTCCGAGCCCGCTCGACTACGACGTCGCTACGCGTCGCGCCCGAAAAATGCAGGCGGAGGCCGTCGCCGCGGTCGCCCGGACCATCAGCAAACGTATCGGTCGTGTCGTCTCGAACGCCATCGGCTCTCTTCGTGATAACTGGCGCACCCAACGGCAGATTCAGCGACTGTCTTACCTCACGCCGAGAGTGCTGGACGACATAGGCATCTCCCATGAAATCCGGGCTCGGGCTCGGGCTCTTCAGGCCCACCGTCAACCCGATAGGTTTTACCTTCACTTCTAAATCTCGGCGGGCCTTCGGGCGGCAGATAACTGATGTGTGAGGATCTTTCATCCGCAGTTGAGAAATTATCAATTGCCCCCGAGCACATCCATTTAGATAATCCCATGGTATTGCATACTTCTCCTCCTCCTTAGTGTGTGATTTGAATTAAACCCCGCGCTCGCGGGGTTTTTTTTGCGCCAGGCGGCCTCTTTCGCGTGCCTCAGAATTCCGAACCGCACTTGGCGCCGACACACTTCGGCGCAAGAGATTGCGTTGAATTTTGCCGCTTACCGTCTTTGGCAATTCGTCGACAAATGTAACCCGTCTCGGGTATTTATAGGGCGCCGTCATCTGTTTGACGTGTGCCTGCAGATCATCGACAAGCTGATCGCTTGCGAGGGAAGTATCTGTCAGTACAACGAAAGCCGCCACAATCTCGCCGCGCTCGGGATCGGGCAGTCCGACGACTGCACTCTCCTGAACGAGAGGGTGCTCGATCAATACGTTTTCGACTTCCTGCGGACCGATCCGGTACCCCGACGATGTGATGATGTCATCGGTTCGACCAATATAAAAGAGATAGCCGTCACCATCCTGGCGGACGTTGTCACCGGTCCTGAACCAGCTGCTTCCGTTGCAACGAAGCATCACTTGGCCGGTCAAATCGGGATCCTCCCAGTAACCCAGCATCAGCTGTGGGTTTGGCGAGCGAATCAACAATTCGCCTTCATCGCCCGGCCCACCCAGGCTTCCATCAACGCACAGGATGCCAGCTTCCACCCCGGGCAGCGGTCGCCCCATTGAACCTGG